>OUNM010027844.1_pt1 | contig 70905 bp, 53 predicted proteins | sample 1769961 | NCBI WGS metagenome assembly OUNM01 (sample SAMEA3914820, study PRJEB12502) | metagenome | biome: forest; material: soil | place: USA | collected 2012-03-12 | depth 0.3 m
CCCTTTCCCAATCGCAATCATACGGGCCATCTGCTCGGCGTCGGCGGCGTCCTGGCATTGGGATGCGCGCTCGATTCCGCCCATCAGCATTGGCGTCGCGCGCTTCCGTGGCTCGGGTTTGCGGGTGTCATTCTTGCCGCGCTCGTGGTTAACTATTCGCGTGGCGGACTGCTCGTGTGGTTTGGCGGAGTGGCGATCTGGAGTGCCATTTCCGGGTGGACGCGAAAATCGTGGCCGCGCTTTTTCGGCGGCCTTTCTGCTCTGCTGATTGCTGCCGCCGGAGTCCTGCTCGCCGGAGGAGCGACGGCTGCCCGATTTGCCGGTGGCGCCAATTCCGAGGTCGGATTTCGCGCTAAAATCTGGAGCGATACCCTTGACCTCATTAAAGCGTCGCCCTGGTGCGGAAATGGGCTCGGCAATTTCGCCGTGCTCTTTCCCTTCTTTCGCAGCGCCTCGGTGATGCAGGAAGGAGTGCGGCATCCTGAAAGCGATTGGCTCTGGCTGGCTTCAGAGTTGGGATGGCTGGCAGTGGTCCTCGTGGCGGTGGCGCTGACCGCCCTCATCATCCCGGCCTTCCCTTTTTCACGAGGCAGCCAGCGGAGGCCGCGCGGCGCCGCCCTTTCCGCATCGATCGCGGCCGCCCTGCACGCGATCATTGATGTACCTGCGCACCAATTGGGCTGCATTTTGCCAGTGTTACTTGTTCTGGCAACCTCGCGTGGAAATGATGAGCCGATGGCGGAAGACGGCGGCTCCAGGAGGAAACTAGCATTTGTACCCGCCGCGCTGGGATGGCGCGGCACGTCAATCTTGTTACTTGTATCCAGTTTTTGGCGCCCGCCACAGGATGCCGCGCGCGCGATTCAATATTCCCAGTCCGGCCGATACGCCGATGCCGTTGCCGCGGCGGATCGTGCATTGAAGCAAACGCCGCTCGATTGGAAAATCTGGTTCATCAAGGCCGGCGCGCAGGCCAATCTCCAGCATCCGCTTGAAGCGCTCGCCGATTTTCGGCGGGCACGCCTCCTCGAGCCGCACTACGCCGGCATTCCCCTGGAAGAAGGCCGCTTTTGGTTGAGAAAAAGCCCGCCTCTCGCCCTGCAAGCCTGGCGTGAAACTCTCAACCGCCTCGGCCCCGACGAAGAGGAAACCGCCTTTTCCGCCATGTTCCACGAAGCGCCCGATGATTCCGCCTTTCGCGAAAAACTGCTGGAAATCGCCACCGACCGGCCCGCCTTGCAAATTGCGTGGTTTAAACTAGCACCTCCCAACGAAGCCAAAGCCCATCAGGCAAAGATCGCCGCCGCAGCCGAAAAAGTGGATAGCGCTCACAAGAGTGCTTTTGAGAAGCGGGCTAACGAGTTGAACCAGTAAGCCTCCGCCACTTCTCAGAGAAACCCGGGAAAGCGCTGATCGAGCGCTGATCGAATAGAGTCCGGGTCGCACCAGCAGGAGTGCGGAAGACGCGCGGACGGATCGTCCGCCGGTTGGGAGGCGGCGGGATCTGCGTTGATTCCACGACGAAGCCATGGTTTTGCAGCATCACACAATGCCGCTTTACGAAGTGTGACGATTCAACAGAGCCGTGGCCGAACCGCCTCTCCTAGCCGGCAGACGTGCCTTTAGAACGAAAATAAAGTGGGCGACCTGGGACTCGAACCCAGAACCTGGCGATTAAGAGTCGCATGCTCTAACCAGTTGAGCTAGTCGCCCTTTGGTTGCCTTCGAGCTTACGCAGCAGAGCTGAAAACCAGCTTTGACTTTCTTTGGCCCAAGGCTCCGGTTTTGGCCGGGCGCGCACTGTATGCCACCGCACCGCTTCCTCAAGCACTTTTTGTGATAAATCGATCATGAAAGCCGCTTTTTCCTTTAAGTATCACGCCTGTCTCCAATGCCGCGAAAAGTAGGGACTCTTCGCCGGGGAGGTCCGGAGTTCTTTCGCCCTTCTCCCGTAAAACCCTCTCCCTCCGCGGCACGATCCATGCAGCAAATCCTCGCGGCCCACGAAATGCATTGCGCAAATGAATATCAATCGACTCCTTCTCATTCAGGATAATTCCCTGCTGCAAAATTTTTATCGCGACCGCCTGGAACGCGCGGGTTTTGCGGTTCAAAGCGTGGCGAGTGTCGAGGAAGGTTTGCGCCGCATGGGAAGCGCTCTCCCCGACCTCGTCGTACTCGATCCCCTTTTGCCGGATGGGGACGCCGCGCAGTCGATCAGCGCCGTGCGCTCTTTCTCCGGCGCAGCGGAAGTTCCGATCATCGTCCTTCCCACACAGCAACGGGCTATTGCGGAAGCCATTGAGCAGGATAGTCACACCAAACTCATCGAGCAGACTGGCAACACCGCCGTTGGCTTGATCTGCGCCGCGGCTGACATTGTGGACCGTGATAAGCTCGACCCCGGCGAGCTCAAAAACATCATGGAGGGCGATGAACCTGATCACATCTGGCGTTCAGCCGCTTTGAACGCCGCGCCCGCCGCGGTGACCCAGATGCACCAGACGCTTCACGCAGTGGTGCGGGACAAGACGGCTCCGGAACCTCTGCGAACCCTTCTGCAAAATGTGCACAGTTTTGCGGATCAAATGACGCTGCTCGGACCCAGCGCCATCTCGCAAGTAGCGTCGGCTCTCGAAGTACTGGTTTACGGTCTTGTGCAATGCCCCGAGCGGCTCGATGAGCTTGTTCTGCGCACGCTCGGCCAGGCAGTCGATTTCATCGGAGCCATGCTGCAAAGCAGCAACGCCATGCGTGCCGGCGATACCCGTTCGGCCCACGTCATGGTGGTGGAAGATGAACCGGCCGCCCGCGAGTTGATCATTACCGCGATGAGCCTGGTCGGCCTCATAGCCGATGGCCTGGACAATCCGACCACGAGTGTGGCGGGGCTCAGCCCCCCGCCGTGCGATTTGATCTTCCTCGACATCAACCTTCCCGACATGAACGGCTTCGAGCTATGCACCCAGCTGCGCACCATGTCGCTCCACGAGAAAACTCCGATCGTTTTCATTACGGGGATGAACTCCTTCCAAAACCGCGTGCAATCCAACCTCAGCGGTGGAAATGATTTTGTGGGCAAACCGTTCAATATCGCGGAATTAGGGCTGAAAGCACTGATCTGGGTTTTGAGAGGGCAGTTCGGCATGAATTGATTTTAATGTGCCATTGTCTGGCGTGGAACCCGCTTTGCAAATCGGCCCGACGAAAGACGTATCCTTTTAGATAAAAATCGTTTGCAAACCCGAAAAAGCCCCGTAAGAAAAAAGACCGCTATGAAGTTCTCCCAACTTACACCCCTCGCAGCTGCCATCGTTGCGCTTGGCGCCCCTCTCGTCTCCGTCGCCCAAACGACGGCAACCACTGCCCCGGTCGGGTTTTTGACCGTGAGCGTTCCTGCTGGTTCCAGCAGCGCTTGGTCTTTGCCGCTCTACAACACTCCGGTTTTTCAATCTTCGATCTCGAGCGTGGACAGTTCGACTTCGTTTTCGTTGACCAGTGCAAGCTTCACTGCCGGCCAGTACGCGTCTTCGCCCTTTTTCGTACACGTGCAGACTGGCAATTCAGCTGGCAAATTTTATCTAATCTCCAGCAACACCACCACACAGCTCACTGTCGCCACAAATGGCGCGGACTTGACGACTCTGCTTGCCATGGGCGACCAGTGCGAGATTATTGCAGGCAACACTCTGGCGAGCGTTTTTGGAGCAACGGCGCCGGGGCTTCAGACGGGAGCGACATTTGACGTCGCAGACAATGTTTTCCTCTGGAATGGAAAATCGTGGGATACCTATTTCAATAACGGGACCAATTGGAAAAAGACTGGCTCTCTCGGAAACCAAAACCCCACCATCATCTACCCCGACGAAGGCATTTTCATCTCTCGTCGCAACACGAGTACGGGAGTGTCAGTAACAGTCATGGGTACCGTCCCAACGACAAAGGAGCAAACTGATTTAGCGGCGCACGATTCTAACGGCCATGGGTCGACCTTCATCGCAAACCGATTTCCGGTCGACATGCAGTTGAGTGCTATCGGGTTGCAAAACACGGCAAATTGGAAATCGGGTGCGACATTTGACGTTGCAGACAATGTATTCGCTTGGAACGGGCACGCTTGGGACACCTATTTTTACAATGGCACCAACTGGAAAAAGACGGGTAGTCTAGGGATTCAAGACACGACCGTCATTCCCGCTGGGACGGCACTTTTTGTCACTCGCTCAAGCGCCTCCGGCGCTACTCTCTCACAAAACCTGCCGTACACGCCCTAACGTCAGTATTTGTCTCCCCATTTGTAGTGTCACTGCGACGTGCGCACCCTCGAGTTCCTCTCAATGAAAAAAACCCCTCTTCTCCTTTCCTTCTTTTGTCTGATTGCGTCTGTGGTCTCTACGAATGCTGCCGCAATTATTACTCTGACCTTCACATCAGATTCTCATACCTTACGTGATAATCTCGGAGCGATACTAAGCGGTGGAACAACGGCGGACGGCGATGGAGATGTAGTTCAAATTGGGTATTTCAGCGCCGCATCGGTGTCCAACAACTTTGCCGGGACATGGATTCCCCTTACCGGTCAAGGCAGTTTGAACACTGGTGGCGTGATCGACGGAAGCAGCCCTGCTGAGGCGTATAACAAAACATCGATTGGAGATACTTTCAGCGGTGGTAACAATGCAAGTGACGGACAGTTTGCTGTGTCTCTCACATTAACTGTGGGTGACGCTACCACGGGGAACAGTTTTCCAAGTTCAACTTCAGTTCCGCTCGCGTTACGTTTCTACAACGGTAAAACAATCGCCACTTCCACTTTCTACAACACGGTTTCCAGCGACGGGTGGTTGTGGACAACTCCGCTTGAGCCGCCAAGTATCGCCGCGGTGAATATGGATATGGATTCCGGTGTAATGGAATGGGAAGGCGGAGCGGCTTCGGCCGACAAGACCACCATCACGGTGCCCACGCCGGAGCCTACCAGCGCCTTTCTCGCCGTTGTCGGCGGCATCGCCATGCTCGTCTCGCGCCGTCCGCGCCGCGCCTGAGAGAATCTGAACGAAAAATAATTCTGCATGTCATAAGGGCAAGCCTCACGGCTTGCCCTTGTGCTTTCTTAGGACGCGCTTCATTTTTCCCAAATCATGCCTCAATTCCGGTACGTCGCCCGAAATTCAGAAGGGAAGTTGATTGACGGTTTGCTGAATTGCAACGACCGCAGCGCGGCGATCAGGCAGGTCGAGCAGCAACGCTGCGTCCCCATTAAGATCGAACCTGTAGCTTCGGCTGTCTCTTCGAACGGCAACGGAAGCGCGAAAAGCGAAACCAATTCGAGCGCCAGCACTTCACCGAGCAAAAGCAGTTCCCCCGCTTCCGGACCGGTAGATACACTTTCGCACGCGCAACAGTATCTTTTCACCGAGCAACTGGCCAACCTTCTTGGCGCGGGCATCACGCTCGATGAAGCCCTGGGCATCCTCGTGCGCCGCATGAAGCACCCGAAGCTTCACGGTCTCGCAGATGGCCTGCACCGCGCGCTCGTCGATGGCCGCAGCCTTTCCCAGGCGTTGCGCGATTATCCGAAGATCTTCTCGCCGCTCTATTACAACCTTGTCGCAGCCGGCGAGGCCAGCGGCGCCCTTGGCGACATCTTAAAGCGCCTCGTCAGGCACCTTGCCGACGTGAAAGGGCTCAAAGAGCGCGTGCAACAGGCGCTGCTTTATCCGGCGCTCCTCGTGGTCGCCGGCATCGTCCTCGTCATCGTCTTCATGACGCAGATGGTGCCAAAGCTCCTGGCGTTTTTTAAAGACACCGGCGGCACCTTGCCAGCCTCTACGCGCGCTCTGCTCGAGTTCAATCACCTGTTCATGTCCTATTGGTGGCTCGCGGGCCTCATCATCTTCGGCATTTATAGTCTTTTCAAAGTCTTCACCCGCAGTCCGAGCGGACGCAAAGCCTGGGATGCCTTCCTCTGGCGGCTGCCCATTTATAGCCGCGTCATTCGGTTTCGCTTTTTTGCGCAGTTTTCCCGCACCATGGGCACGCTCGTGGAAAATGGCGTGGAATTGCTCCGCGCTCTCGAGCTGATTGAAGAAATCTCGGGCAATGAATTTGTCCGCGAGAAAATGGTGAGCACCCGTAAAGCCGTGGTGGATGGAGCGCCGCTCTCCAAAGCTCTCGCCGAACAGAACCTCTTTCCTGAGATCTTTACCGACATGGTCGCTGTGGGCGAACAGACGGGCCGCTTCGGCCAATCGATGGGCAACATCGCTGACATCTACGAGCGCGAACTCGACAAACAAGTGCAGGTGATTTCCACCCTGGTCCCGCCTCTCGTCATGGTTGGCATCGCTGGCATTGTGGGCACGATTGTCTATGGCATCATGACGGCCGTATTCTCTATGACGCAAAGCTTGCATGGAGGAGGCCGGTAAATTACGCAATGCGCCCCATGTTCACCTTCCCCCGGTATCGAGACCTCCTTTCCACGTTCCTCGCTGGGGCGTGTGCGCTGGAAGCGATGCTCGCCATCGTCAAAGCCCAGGAAGTCGTCCCGCAACCGATCCCCTTCTCCGTCTGGCTGGATTTCAAAGCACTCACCCGCCCGAATCCACCCCATGTCGGCCTGCCCATCTGGCTGGAGTCGCTGCAGACGCAGCACAACGCCGCCACGGCCACTTCAGATGAACAAACCATCTATCGACTGCGCCTGCGCCGCATGGGTCAGCTCAATTCCGAGATTCGGTTCCGCCTCTTTTTCGACGATACGCCAGGCGCCAGCCCCATGATCACGGGATGGACCGAGATTGGCGCTCAACGCTATCAATCCGAACCGCTGGGCAGCGGGCTCGATTTGCCGAGCTCCGCGGAACTTACCATTCCCGTAGTGGATACCGATTATCTGGACATCACCGTGCCCGGCAATGGCAGCAATCTGCGCGGCGTTTTCCTGAACACTTTGAGGAAAACCGAAGGCCGCGCCGCGATTGACTTCCCGACAAGTAACGAAACGCCTGATCCCTTCGGCAATTTGCCCGCGGCCCAGCCATCGGATGAAGACACCTCTCTTTACGGGCGGGTCCGCGCCACGCTCGAGCCTAAAGCCGTGAAGCTGGCTCCGGCGGAAACTTTCGAATTTCAGCTCGGCCAGGTTCCACTGGTCGTCATCGTTTCCTTCGAGGTGCTGAATGTCGATATAGCGTATCCTCCCGAGGTCGCGATCAATGGCCTGTCGCTTGGCACCGCGAAAATGCGGCTTCCCGATCTGGCGGATCCGGCGTACCGGGGCGATGTGCGCCCGCTGGTGCGCGACATGCGTTTTCGCTATACAGGCTGGCTGCCCTGCCAGGCCATTATTCCCGGCTCTCAGCTTCACAGCGGAGTGAATAAACTGACGCTGACCGCCAATCACGAGGGCACCTCCGTAGCCGTGCGCGCCGTCGAGCTTCAACTCAAGCACAATACCGAAACTCTCGATTACTCCTTCAGTCAATAAATTCAGTCTCTATCTAACCAATGAACTCCTCCGCATCTCTCAAACGCGCCTCCCGGCAAAGCGGCTTCACGCTTCTCGAAATCATGCTCGTGGTCATGATCATCGCCATCCTTGTCGGTGGCGCCATCGTCATGGTCGGCCCGGCTCTGGGTTCCGCGAAAGAAGCCAAGGTCAAAACCGATATCCAGACGATTAAGACAGAGCTTCTCATGTATCAGGCCACGACCGGTTCCTTGCCTACGACTGAACAAGGATTGCGTGCGCTCGTGGAAAGGCCGGGCGACGCGCCCAACTGGCGGCAATTTGCGAGCGAAGTGCCGCAGGATCCGTGGCATCGCAACTATTACTACGAAAGCCCCAGTCGCCGTAATAACCCGGATGGCTATGATGTTTATTCCGCGGGAGAGGATGGCAAGGCCGGCACCGCCGACGACATCGGTAACTGGAAGAGCGACAAGCCGTAATGGCAGGCGGCCTCGTGGCCGCACAGTACGTCGGCTTACAGTGCGGCTTCATCACCGGAAAATTTGCTAACATTCTGCCAAGCCATTGAAAAGCAAAGCTCGGAAGATCGCCTTTAGCGTGGTAACCGCCGTTCTCATCGGAGCGGTGATTTCCATCTTAGCCGATCCCGTAACCTTGAGTTTGAATCGCAGCAAAGCGCGCAGCGATATCCAAAAGATCAAGACGGAGATCCTCATGTACCAAGCCAGTACCGGCTCGCTGCCCACCACTGAGCAAGGGCTCCGCGCATTGGTTGAGAAGCCGGGTAACGTTTCATTCTGGCGTCAATTCGCTTCCACAGTACCAATGGATCCTTGGCATCACGAATTCTACTACGAACGCCCCAGTCGTCATCATAACGAGGAGGGATACGACGTTTACTCTGCTGGCCCAGACGGCAAGCCTGGCACCGCCGACGACATCGGCAACTGGAAGCGCATCGGCCCATAATACCCGGCAAACGGCCCTTCACCGGCAACGTGAAACTTTGCCAAGTAACATCCTTGGTTTCATCGGTCCGCCCGCACTTCACTCAAGTAATCCGGCGCATCGGATTTCGCGATCCATCGGCCATTGGCGTAATTGAACACGCCGCTGCGGAAGACCATTCCGCCCGTGCCGCTGGCCATAAAGCTGAAATCCCTTTTATCTAGCGAGACAGTCCAGCAAGGGCCGATTTGGATTTCGTGGCGGTCGAGCTTTACTACGGCGCCGCGGCGCGCCATGTCGGCGGCAAATTTCACATCACGCCAGTCCGAACCGGAACTAAGTCGAGCGAGGGCTTCTCTCGCCTGGTTGACCGTGAGCACAGGGGCCGGTTCATGCTTGGGCGAAGCGCACGAACCAAAGAGAAATGCGCCCAGCATCACCAACAGAATCACGCGGTTCATAGGAAGATCATGATGCACCCATCCCCCCGTTTCTTCGAGAGAGAAGTTTGACCACACCCTGCTCCGGACTGCCAATTCCGTTGTGCGCTGTCCGGCGCGCCAGCCCTTCTATTTCAAGCCATCCGCCAGCGTGTTGCTGACAACGATATAGTCCAGATTGACGTTCCCGGCATCACCCGGATCATACCGCAACATAATGCTATTGGCGCCGCTGTTGAGGTTCACGTTTTCAAAAACATCGGCCCAAACGTCCCAGTTTGGCAGGGGAGGAAAGGTCATCTGACGCGTTCTTACATCGTTGATGTAGAGCCCGAGGGTGAGGGTGACCTTTCTTCCACCCACCTCTCTGGAGTTCCCATAGTGAACGCGAATGCGATAGTTGCCCGCGGCAGGGACGACCACGGTGGTTCTCGTCGTGGCGCCCACATTCCAGAAGCCCGCGACGAAACCTGCTCCGGAATAATTAGTGTGATCTTTTTGAACGACCGCACCGCCAAAAAGGGTTGCGTCTTCCGCTTCGTAAAGCTGGTTCACCATTGGAACCGGCGCTGACGTGGCGGGCGGAATCGCCGGAGCCCGAGCTCCCTCGACCCGCCCTCTCGATGGCGCATTGGACCGCGCGGCCAGGATGACGCCGACTGTAGCGGTACACACCAAAGCCGCCGCCATGGCAGAGATGGCCATTGATTTCGGGATCGCAGGCTTTTTGCCGGCTTTCGCGGGAGCTTTCGATCGCTTCGTTACTTGTATCGGTGGCGCTTTGGAGGTCTCTTGCAGCGCATAGCGCAATTGCTCGATGAGCTCATGATAGGTGAAAAAGCGTTGATCCGGCTCAGGCTCGAGGCATCGCTTGATGAGCAACGCAGTGGCATTGGAAATTTCAGGAACAAACGTATGGATTCCCAACGGCGTAATCGGTCGCGAAGTCCGCAGAACAGTCATCACCTTCGATCGGCTCAGAGGCGGAAACCCTGCGAGACTATGAAAGAGTGTGCAGCCTAAACTATAGATATCGCTGCGCGCGTCCTCTCTCTTTCTCAATAACTTTTCCGGAGCGACGTAGTCGGGAGTGCCCCAGAGATCTTCCGAGCGGTCCAAAGCCTGGTCCAGCGGGCGGGCCAGTCCGAAATCCGAGACCTTCGCCGTCTCATCATTTGCAAAAAGAATATTACCCGGCTTCACATCGCGATGCAGGAGGCCGTGATCGAGGGCCGCCTGCAATCCCTCGGCGACCTGGATGCCAATGTTTAGCACCCTGGCCTCGCTGAGCCGGCCCTGACGATGGATCTTATCCGCGAGCGAACCACCAGGAACGATCTCCGCGGCAACATAATAAATGCCGTTCCGGCGGCCTGTGGAGTACACCTTTACCACGTGCGGGTGGCTGATCGAGGCGGTGATCAGTGCTTCGCGCTCCAAGCCGTCGATATATTTCGGGTCCCGCGAATCCTCGTGATGCAACATTTTCAGGGCCACATCACGCTCGAGGGTGTGATCGAAAGCCCGGTACACGGTCCCCGACCCACCCTTGCCCAGGACACTCATGAGCGAGAAATGGTGAAATTCCTTCAGTACCTTGATCAGGGCATGGCAGCTCGGGCAGCTCGTTTCCGTTAAAGGGCTGCAACCGGAGACATCCAGCAGCGCATTGCAGTTCGGACAATGCTCCATGGCCGCCCCAGCCTGTTCCATGCGATCCTTGGCCTCGCGGTACTCCGCGGGATCGGCCCCTCCCTGCACGATGACGGTTGAGGAAAAGTCACCCGGGGCAACCACACGTTCCTCGGAAGCAGGAGGAACGGTCTCTTCAGCCGGAAAGAGTGGGTTCTCGGGTGGCAGGGACGACATTTACAGTCGAAAACAGCAAATCACGTACTACGTGCCCAATCCTCCCCCGATCACACACTGCGGGTCAACTCGCAAAAGGGGCCGCCAGGGACGGATTTTACTCTGTTGGCGCGCCCTGGGCGCTTATTTCACCGGCGAACCGATACGCGGCCGGTAGACCCTCGCAAATGCGATTCGCTTACCCGACTATCCCAGCAAATGATCGATCACCATCTGGTCCAGCGCCTGGTAATCCCGCTTCGCCACTAACTCCTCGGCAGCTTTTTCGTCGAAGCTTCTGGCCTTCTCGACTAGCCGCAAAAACGTGCGGCGGCTGTTGCTCAAATGGGCCACCCATTGGTCCGGCGAGGTGGGTCGAAACGGGTGCACGTCGAAACAAACATATTCGCCGCGCGTCCCATAGCCATGGCGCTCCAGCGTGCGCACCTGATCAAAGGCGCTGCGCAGGCTCACGCTGCCGAAAGGTTTGTCCTGGTCGAACTTCAATCCGTTTTGGTCATTAAGATGCAGCGACCATAGTTTTCCGAAACGCAGCGCAAATTCCATTTCATCGGACGGATCGAGTCCCGCGAGAATGCAATGCGCGGATTCAATCAGCGCGCCGCATCGCTCCGGAGCGCATGTTAACTGGGCAATCGCCAGGGCGTGGCCGATGGTCGGAATATAGGCATGGTCCATCGGCTCATTGGGCTTTGGCTCGATGGCGAGGCGGATTTTAGGATCGTGCGCCAGCATGGCGTTGAACGCTTCAACCAGATGGTCAAACGCGCGCGACGCCACCTTTGCTTCCCGCAAATAGGTTCCTTCGCGTGCGAGCCACAAGACTAGGATATCGGTTCCCAAAATATTGGCGATATCGATGGAACGTCGCGAGCGGTCGATCGCGTATTTACGGCAACTCGGATCGTTACTTGTATAAGCGCCATCAACCGTCATCGGACTGAACCACAACCGCGGTGCGACCATCTCCGCGGCAATGCCTTCTCCGTCCAACCGGCGCTTCAGTTCCTTCGCTTCATCCAAAATCTGTTTCTCCGATTTACCGTCGATATCCGGCACGGCGTCATCGTCATGAAACATCATCGCTTCAAAGCCCAGCGATTTGAGCTGCGAGAGCTTCCAATCAAATGTCTGGGGCGGACGCGTAGGCGGTCCGTAAGGATCCGCTCCTTCACTGATGTTCCAGGGACCAAAGCAGAAGCGATATTGATGAGAGGGCATGGCGGGAGAAGATGGAGGGACAATGTAAATGCAGGGCGTTTTGCGCAAGGCAAGAAGGGAGTGGGAAGCCCGAAATCAGAAGTCCGAATGAGTGCCTCGCGCGGAATTACGCGGTGCTGTTTCGAGCTTCGAGCTTCGGATTTACTTCGTCCTTCGTCATTCTGGTTTCGGTTTTTTCCCGTTTTCGAGCTTCCCAAGCCTCTCCCTTTCCCCTCTCCTTCGCCGACCATGTTTTCGCACGTCGTCATCTTTTGGACCTTCCCTGAAAAGCCCACGGCCGCCGATGAACTAATCGCCGGTGCCAAGCACTACCTTTCCGGAATTCCAGGCGTGCAAAACTTCCACATCGGCAAAATGGTTCCGAGCCATCGCCCGGTGGTCGATCAAAGTTATCAGGTGGCGCTGAATCTCCAGTTTGAGACCAAGCATGCGCAGGACGAATACCAGGTGCATCCGCTCCATTTGGAATTCGTGGAGAAAGCCTTTAAGCCAAATTGCCACCGCGTGACGGTGTACGATTTCGAGTAACCAACCGGGCGTTTCTTCGGTCGTTCTCCGGCAACAGGAGCGCCAAGTTAGCAAAACCAGCGCGTCCATGAGTTCCCATCTCTGGCGCATCTTTGGCTGGCAAGTCGTGCGCGATATCCGGCGGCATCCGCTTCTCGCGCTACTCAATGTTCTCAGCGTTTCGCTTGGCATTGCCGTCTATCTCGCCATCCAAATCGCGAATCACGGCGCAAATCGATCCTTTGCCGCCACCGTCGATCTCGTAGCTGGCAAAGCGCAGCTCGAAGTGCGCGGCGAGGTGGATGAGCATCTTTGGCCGAAAATCGCGCATGCGCCGGGAATCAGCGCGGCCACCGGGGTAGTCGAAGGGATTGTTACTTTACCCGATCTGCCTGGGGAATACCTGCGCATTCTCGGGGTCGATCTTTTCTCCGGCGAGCCGTTTCGCACCGTTTCGCCCAATTCCAAGTCTTCAGAATGGAATCTCGAAGCCTGGCTCGGACAACCCGGAAACATCGCTATTGCCGCTGATTTCGCGAAAGCGCATGGCTTGAAAGTGGGCGATCAGCTGCGGGCTCTGGCGAATGGTGAGATCCATAATCTCACCATTCTCACTCTGGTTGAAACGTCCGACTCACCGGCGACGCAAAAGCAGCGCTTCGCGATGATCGATCTCGGCTGGGCCCAAGAGCTTTTTTCCCGCCCGGGCAAACTATCCGCGATCCAACTCCTCATCGATCACCCGGATCGTGCAGATGCCATTGCCGCCTCACTCTCGCCGCTGCTCCCGGCCAATCTGCGTGCGGAAACTCCACGCCAGAGGAGCCTGCAGCTTCAGCACATGGTTTCGGCGTTTGAGTTAAATCTCACCGCGCTCAGCATGGTGTCGCTGCTCGTCGGCGTGTTTCTTATCTATAATACCATTGCCGCAGCCGTCATCCGCCGGCGGCGCGAAATCGGAATTCTTCGATCCCTGGGAGCGACGCAGCTTGAAGTCCGCAGCCTCTTTCTCGGCGAAGCCGCTCTCTTCGGCATCGCGGGCATTGCCTTCGGCGCTTTTGCCGGCGTGGCGCTGGCCCAAAGTCTCACGGGTGCGGTCGCTCACACGATCACCTCGCTTTACGTGCTGACCAGCATCGGCAGCGCCGTACCCACGCTGCTTCAACTGCTCACGGCGGCACTTTTCGGAATTCTCGCAGTGCTCATCGGAGCATGGCTTCCCGCTAGTGAAGCAGCGCGCGTTGATCCGGTGGCCGCTCTCGCGCTCGGACCCGCTTTCCGGAGAGACTCAAGTAACGTGTCTCCCACCGTTCTCGCCTGGCCCACGATTGCGCTCGGCTGCTTCACCACATGGGCAGCGATGCACGGCGCTTCGCCGGTGTTCGGATTTGTTTCCGCTCTGACAGTTCTGGCCGCAGCCGTCCTGCTGTCACCGGCCGCGATTAGCTATCTCGGAACAATCGCCTCTCGCCTGGCTTCTCAGAGCGCAACCATCTGGCGCATGGCTGCGGATAATCTTCCGCGTTCTGCGTCGCGCAGCGGCATGACGGTGGCAGCTCTCTCTTCCTCCGTCGCCATGCTCACGGGGCTTACCGTCATGATCAGTTCCTTCCGTCAAACAGTCAGCGCCTGGATCGAACACGGCATCGTCGCTGATCTCTTCATCGCTCCCGCTTCCAATGAACAAGTCGGCTTTGGCGCAACGGTGCCCGAGGCCGCGCTCTCCTGGCTTCGCTCCCGGCCCGAAGTGACCGCCGTGGATGCCATTCGCGAAGAGTCGATTCTAGTTAAAATCCCCAATCATCCCAACCCTGAATCGGTGTCGCTGGTCGCGGTTCACGGCGCGTTTCGGCACAACTTGCAATTTCAGGGCGGCAATGCCGAAGCGAAAGCGGAACGCGTTTTCAAGAGTGCAGCCGTCGCCGTGACGGAAAGTTTTGCCCGGCATTTCGGAGCACACGAGGGAGATCAAGTAACACTACTTTCCCCCTCTGGTCCCGCGAGTTTTCCCATCGCCGGAATCTATTCCGACTACTCCCGTGATCGCGGCGCGATCCTCATCGATGGAAAGAATTTTGATCGGCTCTGGAATGAGCCCGGCGCCCATTCTTTAGCCGTGTTTCTCAAGCCTGGCGCATCCGCTGAATCATTGGCAGACACCTTTCGCCTTCAATTTAGCAAACAAGGCGAGTTTTCCATTTATTCGAATCGCGACCTGCGCCGCCGCATCCTCACGGTATTTGATCAAACCTTTGCCGTCACCGCTGTGCTTCGAACCGTCGCGGTGCTCGTCGCTATCACCGGTGTCTATCTTTCCGTGACGACGCTCGCCACCGAGCGCGAACGCGAAATTGGCATTCTGAGAGCCATCGGCGCTTCGCGCGGCCAAATCCAGAAAATGCTCATCACCGAAGCCGGCCTGATCGGATTCGCCTCCGCCGCTCTGGGCCTCACCTCCGGAGGAGCCCTGGCCTTGCTGCTCACGCATGTGATCAATCCCGCGTTCTTCGGTTGGACGATCACCCTGCACGTTCCATGGTTAGCGATTGTGACCACGCCTCTCTGGGTCGTCGCCGCTGCCGCACTGGCGGCATGGCATCCGGCATGGAAAGCAGGCCGAAGTAATATTGCCGCCGCAACGCGAGAAGAATAAGGGGAAATCCGAAACCAGAATGACGAAAGAATTCCGAAGCCCGAAATCCGAAGTTCAGATCTTTAGTAAACCGCGTTCACTTCGTGCTGCTGGTTTCGGGCTTGTTTCGTCATTCGCTATTCTGGTTTCGGGCTTTCTAATCTTTGCCCCTTCCCCTTGCTTCCCCGCTTCTCCCTGGTCGCTCGCCCTCCCGGGATGGCAGTACGAATTCCCGCGTGATCACCAACCCCACCGCGACTTTAAAACGGAATGGTGGTATTTCACCGGCAATCTGCACGACACGGACGGCCGTCGGTTTGGCTATCAAGTCACGTTCTTTCGGCAAGGCATCCGCCCGCCTGCGGATCGCGGCGAGACCGCGTCTGATCTCATTGTTAACGATCTTCCGTTTGCGCATTTCTGCATCAGCGATCCGGAAGGCCACCGCTTTCTCTTCCAACAAAAGATCAGCCGCGGCGCTTTTGAGCAGGCGGGTTTTGGCCAAAGTAACCGCCTCGCCTGGATCGACGACTGGTCTCTTCACCTCCACGCGGATCAATCTTTCAAGTTGCAAGCCTCCAGCGACGCCGCGGCTCTAGTGCTTGATCTGGCCAATACCAAACCATCCTGGACCATTCACGGCATCGACGGTGTGAGCCAGAAAGCGATCGGAGAAGGTCGCGCTTCTCATTACTATTCCGGCACGCGCCTGCGCACCGGCGGTACGCTCACTCTCGAAAACAAACATTTTGCGGTGACTGGTGAAAGCTGGTTCGATCACGAATGGGCCACCAATCAACTCACGCCCGAGCAAGCCGGCTGGGATTGGTTCAGCGTGCAGTTGGACGACGGCTCCGAGCTCATGCTCTACCAGATGCGGCTGCGCAGCGGTGCGACTGATCCGGCATCCAGCGGCACCTACATCAACGCGAGCGGTCAGACCCGCCATCTGGTTCGCGATGACTATCATCTGGAACCGCTTCAATTCTGGACCAGCAAAAAGTCCGGGGCGCGCTACCCCGTCTCCTGGCGCATCTCCGTCCCCAACATCGATCTCCAACTCGAACTCACCACTCCCATTCCCAATCAGGAACTCGCGCTCGAATCCATCACCTATTGGGAAGGCATGATCGATCTCCACGGCACCAACGAAGGGCATCCCACGCGCGGTCACGGCTATCTAGAGCTCACCGGCTATGCCAGCCCTCTCACCGCAACGCTGGCGGAACATAAATGATCATCTCTCTGTAAAGACGAAGGGCGCTACTTCGGGCTTCTCGTCATTCTGATTTCGGTCTTTTCACCATCCATCCACTCATCCGGATACGTCAATTTGTTGCTTGCTCAAGGCTTCAATCCGGTGTTCATTGGTCGCCAATCCCATGGCCGAATCCCCGTCCTTTCATCCGCTCGAAAAGCTCCTGCGTGAACGCGTGGTTATCATCGATGGCGCCATGGGGACGACGATCCAGCAGTACAAGCTCACGGAGGAACAGTTTCGGGGAGAACGCTTTGCCGATTGGAAAGGCAAGGACCTCAAGGGCAACAATGAGCTGCTAAACCTCACCCAGCCGCAGATCATCGAGGAAATCCATCGGCGCTATTTCGAAGCCGGCGCGGATATCGTCGAAACAAACACTTTCAACGGCCAATTCATCTCGCTCAGCGACTACGGGATGGAGCACCTCGCCTACGAGCTGGCGCGGGCCGGCGCTGAGTGTGCTCGACGCGCTGCCGATGCGGTAATGACGGCCCAGCCTGGGCGCGTCTGCCTGGTTGCCGGAGCCATCGGACCGACGACGAAGACGTCGTCGATCTCCACGGACGTCAACGACGCCTCAGCGCGCGGAACGACATGGGATGAACTCGTGCGCGCCTACGGCGAACAAACGCGCGCCCTTCTCGACGGCGGTTGCGACATTCTGCTCGTCGAAACCATTTTCGATACCCTTAACGCCAAAGCCGCATTTTTCGCCATCGAGGGAATCCTCGAAGAGCGGGGTCTGACTCCCCTACCCTATGGCCGTCCACCGGAGCCAGGCAAACGCGTGATCCCGCTCATGGCTTCGGTGACCTTCATTCAGAAAGGCGGCACGCGAGGCGTCACCGGCCAGACTGTAGAGGCGTTTTGGAATTCCATCTCGCATGTTCCTCTTCTGAGCGTCGGGATGAATTGCGCGCTCGGTCCGGAAGAAATGCGGCCACTCATCGAAGAGCTGGCCGCGATTGCTCCGATTTACGTCAGCGTTTACCCAAACGCCGGTCTTCCCAATCCGCTCCTGCCGACGGGCTTTCCTGAAACGCCCGAAACGCTTGCCCCACAGCTCGCGGAATGGGGGCGCCAGGGCCTCTTTAACGTCGTGGGCGGCTGTTGCGGCACCACACCGCCGCACATCGAGAAAATCGCCGCTGCGGTCAAAGGGATCGCGCCACGGGTCGTTCCCTCCGTCGAGCCGTATCTGCGCCTGAGCGGCATCGACGCGCTCACGCTCACGCCACAGACCAATTTCCTGAACGTCGGCGAACGGAACAACGTCACCGGCTCGCCGAAATTTGCCAAACTCATCCTGGCCAATGCTTACGAAGAGGCTGTGAGCGTCGCGCGCCAGCAGGTGGAAAACGGCGCCCAGATCATCGATGTCAACATGGACGAAGGAATGCTCGATGGCGCGGCGGCCATGACAAAATTCCTGAATTACATCATGACCGAGCCGGAGATTTCCAAGGTCCCGGTGATGGTGGACAGCTCGAAATGGAGCGTCATCGAGGCCGGCCTGAAGTGCATTCAGGGCAAAGGCATCGTCAATTCCATCTCGCTCAAGGAAGGCGAGGAGAAATTCCTGCAAGCCGCGCGGCTCGTGCGCCGTTATGGCGCGGCGGTCGTGGTCATGGCCTTCGATGAGACCGGCCAGGCGGATACCTTTGAACGCAAAATCGCGGTCTGCGAGCGCTCCTACAAGTTACTTGTCGAGAAAGCCGGCTTCCCGCCGCAGGACATCATCTTTGATCCGAATATCCTCACCGTGGCCACGGGCATCGAGGAGCATAACAACTACGCCGTCAATTTCATCGAGGCGACGCGCTGGATCAAGCAACACCTGCCGCGGGCCAAAGTGAGCGGCGGGGTATCTAATATTTCCTTTTCTTTCCGCGGAAACAATGTGGTGCGCGAAGCGATGCACGCGGCGTTTCTCTATCACGCCATTCGTGCCGGGCTCGACATGGGCATCGTCAATGCCGGCATGCTCGAGGTGTACGAAGAAGTGCCCAAGGATTTACTCGAGCTGGTCGAAGATGTGCTGCTCAATCGCCGGCCCGACGCGACGGAGCGCCTTGTTACTTTTGCCGAGACCGTCAAAAAGAAAGACAAGAGTGAAGTCGCCGTGGAATCCGCGGCCTGGAGACAGAGCCCGGTGGAGGAGCGTCTCTCGCATGCGCTGGTCAAGGGGATCGTCGATTACATCGATGCCGATACTGAGGAAGCGCGCCAGAAATACGAGCGTCCGCTCTTGGTGATCGAAGGCCCTCTCATGGACGGGATGAACATCGTCGGCGACCTCTTCGGCTCCGGGAAAATGTTTCTGCCGCAGGTCGTAAAATCGGCCCGCGTGATGAAGAAAGCAGTCGCGTACCTGATGCCTTTCATGGAAGCGGAAAAGCAGGCCGCGCTCGCCGCTGGCCAGGAAATTCGCACCCAGGGAAAAATCCTCATGGCTACGGTGAAAGGAGACGTCCACGACATCGGCAAGAACATCGTCGGCGTCGTGCTCGGCTGCAATAACTACGAAGTGATCGATCTCGGCGTGATGGTGCCGGTCGACAAAATCCTGGAAACCGCGGAGAAAGAAAAAGTCGATGTGATCGGCCTAAGCGGTCTCATTACTCCTTCACTCGACGAGATGGCTCACGTCGCGCGCGAAATGGAGCGGCGCGGTTTTACGCAACCGCTCCTAATCGGCGGCGCGACCACCAGCAAGGCGCACACCGCGGTGAAAATCGCCCCCGCGCGCAGCGGAGCCGTAGTGCACGTACTCGACGCTTCCCGTGCCGTTCCGGTGGTGAGCAATCTCATCAATCCCAAGCAGCGCGGTGATTTCGAAACCAAAAATCGGCAGGAACAGGAAGCATTGCGCACGATGCACGCCGGTCCGAAGCAAGAGCTTGTCCCACTCGAAAAAGCCCGCGTCAATCGCACCTCGATTGAATGGCGCGCCGAAGATCTCGCGCAGCCGGAATTCACCGGCCCCCGGATTCTTAAATCCGCGGATATCTCGCTTGAAGAAATCGCGCGGTTCATCGACTGGTCGCCCTTCTTCCACACGTGGGAATTGCGCGGACGCTTTCCGTCCATTCTCGAACACGAAAAGTACGGGGAACAGGCGCGCAAACTTTTCGCCGACGCCAAGGAACTTCTCGACCGCATCATTCGCGAAAAACTGCTGGAGCCACGGGCGGCGTACGGATTTTTCCCGGCCAATTCGGTGGGAGATGATGTCGAGCTCTACACCAACGAATCCCGCTCGGAAATCCTCACGACGTTCCACTTTCTCCGCCAGCAAATGGCCAAGAAAGACGGCGAGCCCAACCGTTCGCTTTCCGATTTCATCGCACCCAAAGAAACCGGCCTGCGCGATTATCTCGGGGCATTCGCCGTGACCTCGGGCTTCGGCCTCGCCGAGCTGGTCGCCGAATTCAAGGCGGATCACGACGATTACAACGCCATCATGGCGGAAGCCATCGCCGACCGTCTCGCTGAAGCCTTCGCCGAGTGCCTGCATAAACGAGTCCGTGAGGAATGGGGCTACGGAAAATCGGAGAACCTCACTACCGAACAACTCATCGAGGAACAATACCGTGGCATTCGCCCCGCGGCCGGCTATCCAGCCTGTCCGGATCACACGGAAAAACAAATCCTCTGGGACCTGTTGCAAGTTGAGCGCAACGCGGGCATTCGCCTTACGGAAAACTTCGCCATGTGGCCAGGCTCCAGCGTAAGCGGACTCTATTTTGCGCATCCGCGCTCACAATACTTTGGCCTCGGCAAAATCGATCACGATCAAGTGCTCGACTACCATTTGCGGAAGGCAATGACCGTACAGGAGGTCGAGCGCTGGCTCAGTCCAAATCTAAATTACGAGCCGCGCGCTACGACCAGCGCCCCAGGTCAATCGCAAATCCTTTGCGCGTGCGGAGTGCCACACGTCATCGCCTCCGGGTAAGCGCGTAGAGCAGGCATTCCGGAGTTTGTGAAGCAGGGTCCTGCTTTCCCTGGCTCTTCGCGTCTTGAGTTCATTTCCAGTGTCCCTCAGCGAGCCGATAGATTAGCAAAAAGACATGCATCTCTAAAAAATGAAGCGGACGCGCGCCCGAATGGACAACGCGTCCGCTGTTCCCCCCGGAACAATGAGTAAGACTTTCGAGAAGCACTTTCGTTAGAATTTAACGTAAATTTTTCTCATTACAGTTGTGTCATCGCTTTGTGAGAATTAACTAACAACTGTGGATGCTCTCTCCCCAAACACTCAGCAAAAAAATTAGCGGGCGCGCGCCCGAATGGACAACGCGCCCGCTTGTTCCCCCCAGAACAGTAAGTAAGACGCACGGGCGGAGAATCCGTTAGAAATTCGCGCAAACTTTTTTCGGATGCCTTGCAGAAGTGCCTGACAATCAACACCTTCTCACCACATTTATTCGCTTAATCTCGTGTCAAAAGCGATCTGGTCACGCCCGGAATTATGGTAATTACGGAGGCAGCCTTGGCACGAAGCGCCGCTTTCGCTATCTAACATTGCTATTCATCATCCACTCCACCCTATTCGAAATCCACCACTACCGCTCCACACCCGCGTACACCGCATCTACAAACTTTCCCTGATATTTGTCGAAATTTTTTCCCGGCGCATTTCGGCAGATGATCACTAGCAAATCATCATTGGCATCCACGGAAAACGTCGCCGCCGACGCCGCGCCGTGTCCAAATTTTCCTGAGTCCGGCTTTCCATCCATCCCGATCCCAAAGACCTTTGTCGCCTCCGCTCCCAGGATCTTATCCAGCTTTTGCGGAAGCATCTGCGAAAATGTCTCCGGCCGCATGAATTCAAGGTCTCCGTAGGTTCCGCGGTTCAATAGCATCTGCGCAAATCGCGCGATATCCAGCGGTGTCGTCTGCATATCGGCATGAGCGCCAAGTACATCCGTGTGATCCATTCCCAACGGATTCAGCACGTGATGCAAATAAAAAAGTGGCAACGCTTCTCCCGTGATCGTCTCCAGGATTTTGCACCCTAATGTGTTTCCCTGGCCGCCATACTTCCATTCGGCGCCCACCTTTACAAAATCATAACAATTCGCGACCTGATCCTCGATGTCTGATTGATCATCACCCCACGCCAGCCAGTCCGCGAGGCCGCTCGTATGAGTATATAGATTTCGAATCACCATCGGTTTGTTCACCTGAACTCCCCGAAACTGGGGAAGAAATTTGTCGATAGGATCGTCCAGCGACACGAGCCCGCGGTCCACCAGCATCATCATGCAGGTCGCGGAAAAACATTTCGTCACGCTGGCCATCCAGCTTTTGCTAGTTAGCGTCATCGGCACGCCGTCTCGCATTCCGTAGGCCTTGTGCAACACGATCACTCCGTGGCGCGCGACACACACGGCGAAGCCTTGGTCGGAATCGGCGGCCCATTGCTCACAAATCGCGTTTAGTTTTTCGGCCGTTTCCGGCTTCATGCCCGCCTCCGCGAGCGTGCCGTCGCGAATCACCGGCGAGTGCCGGCCATCCACCTTTCGCGGCGCCTCAAACGGCTCCCGCCACTTTTTGTCGGCGCCGGAAAGCTCGCGCTTGATATCCACCCACCACTGCCGTTCCCAGGCAAAGGCATCGCTATTCTTTCGGAGCGGTTCGTTGTACTCCCCCATGCGCGCGATCCCAGCGAAAATGCGCGCCATGCCTGGATTTTGCGCCAGCGCCTCCATGGGCTGGTTTTGGCAGTAGGTCTTCAAGATTTCCGCATTGCGCTGGAGTTGCGGGACACTCAGGCCAATCCAGTGCGCGGTCGCATCGAGCCGCCCCACATCCAAACGCTCTCCCATGGAAAACCCGTTCGCCGCCCTAAATAACGTGACCAGGCGCTTGGTTGGCCTCCCACGATCCGGCAGGAATTCCACGACTGCGGCATAAGGCCCCGGCGTTTTCGGTTCCGGCACCTTATGCATTTCCAAATCGTAGAAAGTAGTGCGGATCGAACAGTGCCCGAGAAACCGATTCGCCGCCTGGGCCGGATTAAAACCCAGGATCGGAAATCGTGAACTAAGGAAGACGTAATTCTGCGTCGCGACCCGCCCCGCCAGAAACTCCCGCACCGGAATTTCCTCCGCAGGCCGCGGAATCGGCGTAGCTGGCGGTGCGGCAAACAACGATGCTGCGCCCGCAAAAGCAGCCGCCGCGATCAGTGCGCGACTGCACACGCCGAAGCGCCGAAACAATTTCGCATTCATTACATCCAGAAAATCACCGCCGAACTACTTCATTAGCGAGCCCCAGGTAATTTGAATGTTTCGAGTTGGCAGTTGAGATCTGAGCGTTTCCGCACACTCCTATTTCACCGCCCCAATCCCCTTCAACCACCCCTCCGCCAATTTCGGCCATCCCGTGACCGCTTTCCCGGCAGGCCTCAAGCCGTACCCATGTCCGCCACTCGCGTACAAATGCATCTCCGCGGGCACCTTGGCCTGCGTGAGCGCGAGATAATACGCGAGGCTGTTCTGCACGCGCACTCCGTCATCTTCCGTTTGCACAATGAAGGCCTGCGGCGTCTCCGCGGTCACCTTGATCTCAGGTGCAAGCGCGTCTCCCTTTTCCTTCACGGCGAGATAAGCCGGATAAATCAAAAGCGAAAAATCAGGACGGCAACTTTCATCATCCGCCGCGTCCACTCGCGCGTAGGTACGTTGCGAAAAGTTCGTCGAGGTGGCTGCCGTCAGATGACCGCCCGCGGAAAAGCCGAGCATCCCCACTCGCTTCGGATCGATCTTCCACTCCTGCGCGTGCTGCCGCACGATCCCGATAGCCCGCTGCGCATCCTGCAACGGCCCGGCATAGCGTTCCACTCCCTTTCGTCCCGGCACGCGATACTTCAGCAACGCCGCGGTCACGCCAATGCTATTAAACCAGTCACACACTTCCGTTCCTTCCAAATCCCAAGCAAGAATGTTATATCCACCTCCCGGACACACGATCACGGCGGTTCCACTATCCTTGTCCGCCGGCGGCCGATAAATCGTCAGCGTCGGCACGCTCACATTGCCCGTGCGAATGACACTCTTGCCGCCGGGATTTCCGTCCGTCGGTTTCGTCATATCCGCCTCTTCGCCGATTTTCTCATGCTCGTCCGGCGCACCCGCGGGCCAGAGGACGATGGGGTCCAGCACCACGCCACGCGAAACGACGGCGGTAAAAAGCAGGCCGGTAACAACTGACACGAAGAGGAATGAAGCGGAATTTTTCATGGGAAGGTGCCGGGAGAGTGTCGCGATCCATCCGCCTTGTCACGCCTCATACACGGGAGCGCGCTTCGATGAGAAATGGGGATCACACTGCACGTCGGTTTACGGACTTATCAAAACCAGCGCGTATCGAACCACTCTTGTCGCACGCTAACTCACGGCCAATTTGCCATCCTGAATCTCCAGACGCCGGTCCCCGCGTGTCGCCAAAGTCGAATCGTGCGTCACCACCACTAGCGTTGTCTTCTCTTCACGGGCGATACCCAGAAGCAAATCGATAATGACTCCGCCGGTTTTGGAATCCAGGTTGCCCGTCGGTTCATCGGCAAAAATGATCGTGGGTTGATTCATCAGCGCTCGCGCAATGGCGACCCGCTGCTGCTCGCCGCCGGAGAGTTCCGCCGGCAAGTGCTGCAGCCGATCGCCCAGCCCCACGCGTTCCAAGGCGCGCTCCGCCCGCTTGGGATCGCTGTGCCCGCCGATCATCGTCGGCAGCATCACATTTTCCATGGCAGTGAGTTCCGGAAGCAAAAAGTAACCTTGAAACACAAATCCGACCTGGGAATTGCGAATGCGGGCGCGTTCCCCGTCCGACGCCCGGTAGATGTCATGCCCCTCAAAATTGACTGTCCCGCTTTCCGGGCGCTCCAGGCCCGCCAGCGTATAAAGTAACGTGGTTTTCCCCGCGCCGGAAGCACCGCAGAGAAAAACCGCTTCGCCTCGCGCGATTTCCAGATCAATCCCCCGCAACACCTCGATCGTGCTGCCTCCCAGGCGAAAGGAACGCTGCAAGCCGCTTCCTTTGAGTTGCGGTTCGTTGGAGGACACTGCAGGAGCGGCGGTGGAATTCATGAGCAATCCATCGAACAGGCCCAAGCCGCCACTGCCAAGTGAACTTTCGGATTCGGAGGCGAGTTTTTTCCGGGAAGGGACACCATGTCCCACGCGGATCACTTCCGATGCTGCCTCACCGCTTCGTAGAGCACGATTCCCACAGAGGTGGCCAGATTCAAACTTCGCGTCTTATCCGACATCGGAATCGTCAAGGTCTGTCCCGCATTCTCATCCAGCATGCTCTCAGGCAGCCCTTTCGTTTCGCGGCCAAACACCAGGAAATCACCCTCCTGAAACGTCTCGTTCCAATAAGGCCGCTGAGATTTCGTGGTGAGAAACCAGAAGCGCCCGTCCGCATGCGTGCGCCGCAGATCGGCAAACGACTCCCACAGCGTGACTTGCACCTCATGCCAGTAATCGAGCCCGGCACGCTTTAATGCCCGGTCGTCAAGGGAAAAACCCAGCGGTTTCACGAGGTGAAGATGAGCGCCGGTCGCGAGGCAAAGGCGGCCAATATTTCCGGTATTGGGCGGGATTTCGGGTTCGACAAGGACGACGTGAAACATAGGGAAAGATTACTCCCATGAAAGCCTATCGTTCTCTGCGATAAAACCTTGATTTTACAAATCTAGTCTGGCTAGGCTCGGTGTGTGCTACGCGCAACCCTGCGAAAGCACCGATCAGCACCCCAATGCACCCCTTTTCACCTTCTTCCTGCCGAAGAAGCGCCGGAGCCTTTTCCCGCGCTGAAGGGTTGTTGCGCATTTTTTTCGGGAACTCCAGACACCAGACCCATTGCCGCGATGGCCCGGCGTTACTTTTAGGAAGACGTTGATCAACGCCGGCCTTTGCCAAAACACCCTCGGCTGATCACGCGACTCCTTTCGCTTGCATGCAACCGCTGCGCCATCGACCCATCCGGCAACAACTCACTGTCGTGATCCTGCTCACCTCGGGGATCGTGTTGTTGCTGGCGTGCACCACGCTTTTCGTATTCCAGATATTCACGATCAAGGGAAACTTCGGCAATGAACTGGCCCTGCTGGGCAAGATCGTCGCGAACAATGCCTCCCCCGCGGTCGCCATTGGAAATGCCGCCGAGGCCAATCACACGCTCACGAGTCTCAAGGTCGTGCCGCAAATTGACAGCGCTACACTGCGCCTGGCCGATGGCAAGCGCCTTGCACACTATGGCGTCGAGGATGATGCCTTTGAAATTCGAAACCTGGATAAGCCACCCGGCGTGCACATCGAGGGGGCTCACATCCTCGCGGTTCAACCCATCGTCCGTGAAGGCGCAACTCAAGCCACTCTCTTCATACGCGCGAATTTTCGCGGCATGTACGGTGGGCTGCTCTTGCTGGATGGTCTGATTTTTGCCTTGATTTTTGGTGCGTCGATTCTTCTGGCTTATCTTCTTGCCATGCGGTTTCAACGGATCGTCACCGATCCCTTGCTGCGGCTGGCCAGCACCGCACACCGCATCGCCGACGACAAAGACTATACCGTCCGCGCAGAAAGAATCGGCGGCGAAGAAGCAGCGGTCCTCACCGACGCTTTCAACCAGATGCTCACGCAGATCGAGTCGCAGGATCGCGAGTTGCAATCGACCCAGACCGAGCTGCGCAAAAAAGTGCGTGCGCTGCAGCACGAAAATGCCGAACGCAAAAGCGCGGAGGCCGCCCGCGCACGGCTCACCGCCATCCTCGAAACAACGCCAGACTTTGTCAGCAGTTCTACGACGACAGGCCGTACGTTATATCTTAATCGCGCGGCGCGGCAGATGCTTGGCCTCGAAGCCGATATCGACATCTCCACCCTCACCCTTTCAGATTTTCACCCCGGCTGGGCTGCCCGCATCGTCTCCACGGAAGGACTTCCTGGAGCGATTCACTCGGGCTCCTGGGCTGGGGAAACGGCGATTCGCGATCGTAATGGCAATGAAATTCATGTCTCCCACGTGATCATTGCTCACAAGAGTCCGAATGGAGCCGTGGAGTATTTCTCCACGGTCATCCGCGACATGACCGAGCGCCGCCAAGCTGAAGAAATGCTCCGCATTTCTCAAAACAAGCTGGTGGAATCGTCCCGCCTCGCCGGCATGGCAGAAGTGGCCACTGGAGTGCTGCACAATGTCGGCAATGTGCTGAATAGCGTCAATGTCTCTGCCGGCTTGGTGGTGGAGAAGCTGCGCCGCTCCAAGGCGTCCAAAGTGAGCAAGGCGGCCGCGCTGCTCGCGGAGCGAAGCAACGATCTCGCGGAGTATCTGACCAAGGATCCCAATGGGCAGAAGCTCCCCGGCTATCTAGCCAAACTCGGCGAATACCTCGTGCTCGAAGACAACGAGTTGCTGCGCGAACTTGATCAGCTTGTGCGCAATATCGAGCACATCAAAGAGGTCGTGGCGATGCAACAGACCTATTCGCGGCTCAGTGGCGTGTACGAAGATTTGCCCGCGGAGCGGCTGGTGGAAGATGCCCTGTCGATGCACACCGGAGCGTTTGAGCATCATGGCTTTGTCATCGAGCGAAAATACGCCGCTGTGCCTTTTGTGCACGTCGATCGCCACAAAGTGCTGCAAATCCTCATTAACCTAATCCGCAATGCACGCTATGCGGTCGATGAGGCGCGGCGTTTCGACAAGCGGCTGATCCTCACGATTGCTCCCGCTGAAGAAAACCGCGTGCTCATTGCGGTAACTGATAACGGCATCGGCATTCCTGCTGAAAATCTGACGCGGATTTTCGCCCACGGCTTCACGACGCGCAAAGATGGCCACGGCTTTGGCCTGCACAGCGCCGCGCTCGCTGCACGCGAAATGGGCGGCTCACTTTCCGCCTCAAGCTCCGGAGCCGGACACGGCGCTACCTTCACTCTCGAACTTCCTTCGACCCCCACCCCATCTGAATCATGAATTGGCACCCCCCTGAATCGGCGTCCCTTAATCACCGCATCCTGATCATCGACGACAACCCGGCGATTCACGAAGATTTTCGAAAAATTCTCGGTCCGGCGCAATCCCCACTCGTGCAGGAACTCGATGCCGATGAAGCCGCGCTCTTCGGCGACCCGCCGGAAGTTTCCCGGCAATGGAATTTCCAAATCGACTCCGCCTATCAGGGACAGGAGGGTCTCGAAAAAGTGCGCCTCGCCGCCGCCGCAGGCGAGCCTTACGCCGTCGCCTTTGTCGATGTGCGCATGCCGCCCGGATGGGATGGAATTGAGACGGTCACTCGTCTTTGGAAAGAATTTCCCGAGCTGCAAATCGTCATTTGCACCGCCTACTCCGACTACTCCTGGGATGAAATTACGAATGCGATCGGCAACACCAGCCACGTGCTCGTTCTCAAGAAGCCGTTTGACAACATCGAGGTGCTGCAAATGGCGCATGCTTTGTCAACAAAATGGTCGCTCACCCAGCTCGCGCAACGCCAAATGGCGGAGCTCGACGCACTAGTCAACCGCCGCACGGCTGAACTGCGCGAAGCAAATGCGAGGCTGACGGGCGAGGTGGCGGAGCGCGCCGCCGCGGAAGAAGCACTGCGTCGGTCGGAGGAGCTGTTTTCAAAAGCATTTCACGGCAGCCCCGTGCCGATGGCGATTCAACGCACCGACGGCACCGGTTTTCTGGACGCCAATAACCGTTTCCTCGATCTTCTCGACGCCCCGCGTGATACCGTGCTCGAAGGCAGTGTTTCTTTTTGGATGGACAACGGTACTCCGGATCGCATTCGCGCGGAGCTGGCGGAATCCCATCCGGTGCGCGATCTGGCTGCCAGCGTCCGCACATCATCCGGAGAAATCCGCGAGGTGCTGGTGGCCGCGGAAAATCTCAAGCTGGGAAATGCGCCCTATCATTTGCTCATCTTGCAGGACATCACGGAACGCGTTCGGCTCGAAGCGGAGTTGCGTCAGGCGCAGAAAATGGAAGCCGTCGGCAGGCTGGCCGCGGGAGTGGCGCATGATTTCAACAACATCCTCACCGTCATTTTGGGAAATACCTCCATGCATCTGCGCAACCCGATGCTGGATGAAAAGCTCACCACCTCGCTCAATCAGGTGGTGCTTGCCGCGGAGCGAGCCACCGCTCTCACGCGGCAACTGCTCGCCTACAGCCGCAGGCAAATCATTCAACGCCGCCCGCTGGTGCTCAATGAAGTCGTCGATCAAACCGTGGCCATGCTGCGGCGGATCATCGGTGAACACATTTCTCTTGACACACAACTAAACACCGACCTCCCTCCCATCTTTGCTGATGCCACCAACGTCGAACAAGTAATCATGAATCTCTCGCTGAATGCGCGGGACGCGATGCCCGACGGCGGCCGGCTCACCTTCACCACCTCGCTCGCCGATTTCGACGCCGACCCGCGACCAGGACAATCCGAAATCAAGAAAGGGCGCTTCGCTTGTCTCGCGGTGAAGGATACGGGACACGGAATCGATCCCGCCTATCTCGAGCGTATTTTCGAGCCGTTTTACACCACGAAAGAACCCGGAAAAGGCACCGGCATGGGCCTGGCCACGGTCTATGGCGTATTGCGCCAGCACGATGGCTGGGTCGAGGTGGACAGCGCCATCGGCCGCGGCGCCACTTTCCGCGCCTATTTTCCTTTCAGCACCAGCGGTCCTGTCGAGCCACGCGCGGATGTGGCCACTATGCCGCTTCCTGCGTCCGGCCATCGGGAAATGACCATCCTCGTGGTGGAAGACGAAGAGATGCTCCGCGATTTTGTGGGAGAAGCGCTCACCATGCTCGGTTATCGCGTCCTTACCGCCCCCAATGGTAAGAAAGCGCTCGATGTCTGGGCCAAGCATCGCGAAGAGATCGATCTGCTGCTGACCGATGTCGTCATGCCGGAATCCATTTCCGGCCGCCAGCTCGCTCACAAGCTCATCATGGAGCGGCCCGATCTCAAAGTGATCTTTACGAGCGGCTACAGCCCGGAACTTATCGGCCCGGAATTTGAGCAGGAACGGGAGCACGGCTTCCTCGCCAAACCCTACCTTACCGACCGCCTCGCCCAGCTCGTCGCGAAACATCTCCAGGGACAGAGCGGCACCGAGCAAAAAGGTGGCTAGGGGCGGAATCGAACCGCCGACACGAGCGGTGGCTAAAAACAAACCGACCGACACCACCGGATAAAACTGCGTGGAACCGCTGGGCCAGCATCGTAGATAAGCACGGGGACAGATACAGGGGATGGCCGTTCACGCTCACAAGCTAGAATGCGGAACGTTATATGAATGCGGACATCCGTGAATTCTCTACTGGCTTATCACACGCCATCTCCTTCCCCCGATGCATCCGATGTTGCATTACCCCATCTGCTCAGCGTTAGAGCACTGAAAGCAATGTTCGCTATACGCTATAGGGCGCACTACTGCGCGAGTGCTTTTTACGAAACTTTTACGGTGGGGTGACGCTGCATTGACCATGAGAACTTTCGCCGATGGTACAGTAGGGGAATGCAAACAAAACAAACCTCAACGATGAAAACGTTCTCCAAACTTCCTAAATGTCTCATAACTGCTGGCGTACTCTCGCTGCTATGCGTCGATCTTTCCGCTCAAGGCGATCCGTTCAAAAAAGAAAAAACCCCGCCCTTGCAGCCAAAAGAAACGCAACCGCTGGCCGCCGAAACATTTCAAGAAATCGCCGACCGCGCAAAACCTGGGATTCTGGGCGTCGCGGTCTATGACTTCCAAAAGGGATCAATGCAGGGCATGAACCTCACCCGGCCGTTTTCTTTGCAGAGCGTCTTCAAGATTTTTCTCTCTGCCAAGATCCTGGCCCAGGTAGATCAGGGTGAACTCTCTCTCGATAAGACCGTCACGCTCGCGCCAGAGGATCTTCGAGACGGACTAGGCGCGATTGACCATTCCGGTGGCGGAACATTTTCGGTCCGCGATCTCCTCCGGGCGGCCCTGATCGAAAGCGACAACAGCGCGGCGGATGCACTGCTTGGCCTGGCCGGCGGCCCGGATAAAGTAACGGCATGGCTCCGAGCCAAGGGCATCGAGGGAGTGCGGATCGATCGCGACTTACGGACGATGGGACGCGATGAGAGCGGCGTCCCGGCGAGCCTCTCTCCGAATGGAAATGCCTCATATCTGGAAAACCAGGTCGCCAATGCGGCGCGTCAAACCGCCTTCGAATCGGCGCAGTCCGATCCCCGCGATACCGCGACTCCGGAAGGGGCGCTCCACTTTCTCATCGCGTTGGAAAAGGGCCAGCTCCTCACGGCGAGCTCAACCGAGCTCCTCCTCGAATGGCTCCGAGAGGTCAAGACTGGCCTGGGCCGGCTTCGCGCAGGTTTTTCGACTCAAACAGTTTTGGCTCACAAGACGGGAACTTCCCTAACCTTCGACGGCGTGGCGCTGGCTACTAATGACATCGGTCTGGCCACGCTTCCCGATGGCCGCACCCTGGCCATCGTGGTATTTCTGGCCAATGCCTCGGGGTCGGATGAGACCCGAAACGCGGTTCTCGCCGCCTGTGCCAGGGTTGCCGCCGGGTCAAACTAGGATCAAGCTAGCGTCAAACTAGGGATGCGCCTCGCCAGTCCCACATTTACCTTGGTCTCATTGCTCGCCGCCGCGGCCATCGTGTTCGGCAGCGGCTGGCGACTGTCCATGCGTTCGGCGGAAAAGCGCGTTCCTCCCGATCGCGTGGTCTTGCGCGAGTTTGCCACGAAAACACAACGAGAATTGCTGCGGCTGGAGGAGCTTTTTCAGGCAGATTTACGCGAACTGGCTGAGGAAACGGCGAAATCCGGCGATGCCCAGGTTTGGAATTTGTGCGACTCCCTTTACGGCGTAGTTCAGTTCAGTCGACTGACGGGAAATGCCGATCGTGACCTGCATCTGACGATTCATGCCGACCAAAAGGCGCCGTTGCCAATTCCCGTTCTCGCCGCCGGACCTTCGGTTCCCACCCGCGATGGTGTGATCATCCTGCCGCCCGAAGACGCATCCCCCACGGGAGAAGCCCCGAGTTTCGGATGGTTCGTTCCCAGCGATTCACGATTCTGGATTGTCTGGAAACGGATCGACAGAGAGAAGGTGGATGCGTTCCTCATCAACCGCAGCGAGATCATTGCCCGCGTGGACTTCTACCTGCACCAATGGATCGAGAAACCCTTCGCGCCGGTTCGGGCGGCAAAAGGCCTCGAGATGGTGGAAACGCCGCAAGGAGGCAGTCTTGCCGGCCTCGTCAAAGCTCCGGACGGACGCGCTCCCGATATGGTTCTTCCTCTCGTCTGCCGATTCGGCGACTGGCAGATCGTCGCTTGGGATCGGATCACCACGCACCCCTTTTACGATCCGGCCACTCTTGCTTTGACCTCCACCATCGCGGCAATCCTAGCCATGCTGGCTCCCCTCCTTTTTATCCAACAAAGACGTGCCGCGCGGCTCGCCGAACAACGTGTTTCTTTTGTCAATCGCGTCTCGCACGAACTCGGCACGCCGCTCACGAACATTCTCCTCAACCTCGATCTCGTGGAAGAAGATCGCGCGGAACTCACCGCAGCGACCTGCCGGAGATTGCACCTCGTCCGCGAAGAGGCGCGGCGCCTCAGCCGGCTCGTGGGCAATGTATTGACGTTTTCCCGCCGTGAACGGGACCGCTTGATATTGAATCCAGCGGGGCATGTGCCCGATGATATTGTCGATTCGGTTTTACAGCAATTTCAGCCTGCGCTGAAGCGACGCGGCATCGAGACCCAATGGAAGGGGGCAGCGAAGAAGAACATTTCCATTGATAGCGATGCGTTCGCGCAGATTATTGGCAATCTCATCTCCAATGCTGAAAAATACGCGGCCAATGGAAAGCAGCTCGAGATCGAAAGCCGAATGGAGAATGGCGAACTGATCGTTTGTGTTTCCGACCACGGTCCGGGAATTCCACGTTCCCATGCCGCGAGGATTTTTGAGCCATTCGAGCGTGTCAGCAGCCGCGTCAATGAAGGATCCACCGGCGCTGGCTTGGGTCTTTCGATTGCCAGGGATCTTGCGCAAGCGATGGGCGGGCGGCTTCGCCTGCTCGATAGCGCGCAAGGCGCATCGTTCGAGCTTTGCCTGCCGATCGGAAAGGGAGAACGATGAAAATCCTGATCGCCGATGATGACCCGATCACCCTTGAAACGCTCAACGACTGTCTTCTGAGCGAAGGCTACCAACCGCTCGCCGCAGCCGATGGGGTGACTGCGCTCGAACTATGGAAAGCGCACAAGCCGGATCTACTTTGCCTAGATATCATGATGCCCGGCATCGACGGCTACGAAGTTTGCCGGCGGGTGAGGACCTCCAATCCGGGAGTTCCGGTCATTTTTCTTTCCGCGAAATCCGAAGAGATCGACGTGGTCGTCGGATTAAAACTCGGAGCCGACGACTTCATTCGCAAGCCGTTCGGAAGGCACGAATTGCTGGCGCGAATCGGCGCCGCTCTGCGCCGTGCTCAATCGCAAACGCACGCGCGCCGCTCTTTCGCGATGCATGACCTGATCGTCTATCCGCTGGAACTGCGCGCCGAGCGGGCCGGCGAAGAGATCGAACTTTCGCCGCGCGAAGCCGGGATTCTGGAACTGCTTCACGGCCGGGCCGGAGAGGTGGTGACCCGAGATGCACTGCTCGACCAATGTTGGGGCCTCAAGCACCTGCCTGAATCGCGAACCCTGGACCAACACATCGCAAAACTTCGTAAGCGAATTGAACGGGATCCCGAGAACCCGGAAATCATCGAAACGATTCGCGGAGCAGGCTACCGTTATCGCCGGCGAGCGACCTGATCCGACCCCGAAAAAAATCTGATCGGTTAAAGAAGCGTTCCGCCTCATCGACATAGGGTCCACAACCTGCCAAAACCAGCGCGCCGCGTGGGATTCAAAAGGACCGGCGTAAACACAAGCAAAGTGGCTAGGGGGAGAATCGAACTCCCGACACGAGGATTTTCAGTCCTCTGCTCTGCCAACTGAGCTACCTAGCCGTAAATTTGCGGGACGGTCTTTTTGCACGGGTGGAGTTTGAGGGCAAGGGGTTTTTTTGAGGCCGATGACGTTTGGGACCTGGCGTGCCATCCATTCACACTTGATGGAGGAGACAGGTCCGCGCACTTTCGCTGGAGATTTCGGAAGAGCAAAACTTCACTCCCTCTTCGCCTTCGGAAAGCAGGCGCGGAAGAACCTGTACAAACAACCTCCGATCAGCAGGACATACAAGGGGTATATGAGGTACAGGAGCCGCGGCCACAATTTTCGGTGCCCAAAGACGGCAAATAGCGAACCGCAACTTGCCACTGGCTTCCAAAGAAGATCCAGCGCCTCACAGCCCTGGAAGCAAGGCACTCATGGAAGGAGGCGCCGGGAACTGGAAAGGGGGAATCGAGGATGAATTGGATAACAAAAATCCACCCGAGTATAAATGATGGACCTCGGATCCGGAATCCCAATATGCCAACTTAACACGGCCACAAACGCCAAGCGCATGAGCACGTTGCGCCTGATTTGCCAAAGGCTCGGCGCGGGCTTCTTCACGCGACGACAATTTAAGAGCACCCGCTCCTTCTCCTTCACTGTTTGAAAACGGTGCTTCGGAAGAGTCGGCAAACTCATGCCCGCAGGCGCAGAGCTTCCACCCTACCCACGCACGCGGTTGCCCGCATTTGGGACAAATCTCTCCGACTTCATTCGTGGCCATTGCTCGTTTTGAAAATGCGCATCCCTCGCGCCTGGTAGTTTGCCAGAGCCGCCGGATGATCCAGCGTGCAAGTGTGCACCCACACTCGGCGCGCTCCCCAATTCCATGCCTCTTCGATGGCGCTGGTGAGCAGCGCTCCGCCAAAGCCGCGCCCGATAAATTGCGGAGCGATCCCGAAATACACGATCTGCACGTTGTCTTCCGGTTGCTTCTCCAATTCAAAGTAACCGGCAATCGACCCGCCGTGATAGCCGACAAAAGTGCGCAGCGATTCCGCCTCGGCATACTCGCACCACTGCGCATCGGCCCACGGGAACTTGCCCCGCCATTGCCAATCCGCACCCACAAGCTCGTAGAGAAAACGGTTCAGCTTCCACTGGCACACCCTCACCTCGCGCACGCAAAATGAATCATCCACGCAAGGCCGCGGACGAAATTCCGCCTGCGAAGTCATTTCCAGATAGGTAATGATCACGGGGTCGGCCATCGCGGAGCACAGTCTTTCATGGCGCGCTTTACTGGCAATCTCCTTCTCTTCACGCGAAGTGCGACCCATAGGTCCCACCACTCCCATCCGTCCTATGAAAAGCCCACGCGACCCTCAAATTCCGAGATAGAGTAAGATAAAGTTAAAGATTAAGTTTAAGAGGCCCACCACCAAACCTTGGAAACCGCCATCCAACAGCCAACTACTCCCATCCATCGCGCAGCGCTCTACGGCGGCACCTTCGATCCGGTCCACCACGGGCACCTCATCCTCGCACGCGACGCCCTGGAGACCCTGAAGCTCGACCGGGTCGTCTTCATCCCAGCGGGCATTTCGCCGCACAAGCTAGGCGCTTCCTCCACACCGGCGGATCTCCGCCGCGAGATGCTCGCACTGGCCATCGCCGATGAGCCTCGATTCGTCCTTGATGACAGCGAACTCCAGCGCGAGGGTCCGAGCTTCACTGTCGATACCGTGGAAGCCGTGAGCCGGCGCTACGCGGGCGCGGAGCTCTTTTACCTCATCGGCGGCGACAATGTGCCGAAGCTCCACACCTGGCATCGTTTTGCCGATCTCTCAAAGCTGGTAAAATTTGCCGTCTTTGATCGTAATGGTGATTCCGCGACTCACGATTTCCCCACTCTGCCGCGGCGAATCGATATTTCAGCCACAGAAATCCGGGAACGCGTTGCGCGCGGCGCATCCATCCGTTATTTGGTTCCCGAACCAGTCCGCACCTTCATTGAGCACCACCGCCTCTACCACTAAAAAGAAATCCGCGCTCACCGCCGAGCGCATCGCCCGGCTTTGTGCCGAACACGCCGCCAATAAAAAAGCGGAGGACGTGGTCGCGCTCGATTTGCGTGGCATCTCGTCGCTCGCGGATTTCTTCGTGATTTGCTCAGGCACTTCGGAGCCGCATCTCAAAGCCATCGCCAGCGAGATCGAGGCGAAACTGCACGAGGATCACGCGCTGCGCCCGCACAATGTCGATGGCTACCCGCTCAGCCAGTGGATCGTGGTCGATTACTACGACGTGCTCGTGCACATCTTTCATACCGACAAGCGCGCCTTTTACTCGCTCGAAGATCTCTGGGGCGACGCGCCCCGGCTTAAACTCTCGCTCTAAAGGCCTGTGAATCTGCTCGTCGAATCCGATGTCCTCTGCCCCTGGTGCGGCGAAACGTATCCCACCACGGTGGACACTTCACAGGGCGAGCAGAATGCGATCGAGGACTGCACGGTTTGCTGCCGCCCGATCAATTTGACGATCCACTGCGAACCGGGCGAAGTCGTGGCCATCGACGCTGAGAGAGGCTAGCTGATTCATGGTCAATCAGCATTCGGCCATCCTGCGGCTGCTCGACGACGACGATGCGGCGACGGTGACTCTCGTGCAGCAGAAGCTGGCTGAGACGGAATCGCTGAACGCCTTGCGCGGTCTGCGCGCCGTCGCGGGCGGCCGTGCCGCGCGGCACTTGGATCATTTAATCCGCGAGATTGCTTCGCGAAATGCGGACACCGCTTTTTTCGAGCAATGCCGCACCTTCGGCGAATCCGGAGACATCGAGGAAGCGAGCTGGCAGCTCGCGGCAACCTTTTATCCTGGATCGGATTTCCTCGCGCAGCGGGAAGCGATCGACCGCTGGGGCGACGAGGTCGCCGCGCGGCTCTCGGGCGTGCTCACGCGCAGTGATCGTGTCGCCGTGCTTTCCGATTATCTCGGCCTCGAAGTGCGGCTGCGCGGCAATGACGACGATTACTATAATGTGGACAATTCGCTGCTGCCGCGGGTTATCGAGACCGGTCTTGGCATCCCGATCACGCTTTCGCTCGTGTACATCCTCGTCGGGCGGCGCGCGGGGCTGAACGTCGAAGGAGTGGGTCTCCCCGGCCATTTTCTCGCGCGGCACGAGGATGTTTTTTTCGATCCCTTTCATGGCGGACGACGGGTAGGCCTGGAAGAATGCGCCAAGCTCATGGAGCAACAGAATCTGGTGCTTACGCCCCAGCATCTTCTTCCCACGACTCCGCGGCAGATGCTCACGCGCATGCTCACCAATATTCACTATATCGCCGAGCAACACGACCCGCCGCTGGCCGCCCGCACGACGACGTGGCTCGAGGCTTTGCGCGAGGGAAGTGCCAAGCAGTCATGATTGTCGAGCTGATTAATACCGGCACGGAATTGCTGCTGGGAAATGTGCTAAACACGCACCTGCGGTCCATCGCCGAAGCGCTTTTTCCGCTCGGATTGAGGGTGAACCGTCAAGTAACTGTGCCCGATGGACGAGCCATCCGGGATGCGCTCGTGGAAAGCATGGCTCGCGCGGAGATCATCATCGTTACCGGGGGCCTCGGCCCGACCACCGACGATATCACGCGCGAGATCACCGCCGAATTGCTCGGGCTGAAATTGGTCCACGATGAGGAGATCATGCGAGCCATTGCCGCGCGCTTTGCCCGGCGCTGCATGTCCATGGGCGAGCGGGTGAAGCTGCAGGCGCTGCGGCCCGCGGAAGCCATCGTGCTGGCCAATGCCAACGGGACTGCACCCGGGCTGTACTTTCCTCCTCTGTCCTTGCCGGGAACACCGGAATCAAGTAACGAACCTGAGCGAAAAAGCGCGCACATTTTTCTCCTCCCCGGTCCGCCACGCGAACTCATCCCCATGGTCGAAGCGTCGGTCGTGCCGATCTTGCGCGAGATCGCTCCACCCAATCCGTCATTTGCCATGCGCAGCTGGCGCATCGCCAGCCTGGGCGAATCGCAGGTGGAAGAATTAGTCGGCGAGCAACTCGTCGCGCTCGGCGCGGAGCTTGGCTATTGCGCGCGCCCTGGCGAAGTGGATGTGCGCGTGATCGGCAGCCCCGATCAACTTGACTGCGCGGAGAAGCTCATTTTGGAAAAGCTCGCGCCGCACATCGTCTCCCAGGGCGTGCGTTCTCTCGAAAGCGTGGTGGTGGAATTGCTCACCACGCGCCATGAAACACTCGCTACCGCGGAGTCGTGCACCGGCGGCGGCCTCGCCGATAGCATCACCAATGTGCCCGGCGCATCCGCGATCTTTCTCGCCGGATTTGTGACTTACTCGAATGACGCCAAGGCGCGCGACCTCGGCGTGGACGCCGCGCTCATCCGCGAGCACGGCGCGGTGAGCCATCAGGTCGCCGCAGCCATGGCCAGCGGCGCGCTCCGCACAGCGAAATCGCACTATGCGCTCGCCACGACCGGCATCGCCGGCCCCGGCGGCGGCAGCAGCGAAAAACCCGTCGGCACTGTCTATATCGCCCTTGCACGCCGCGACGGCCCCGGTGAAGTGCAGCGGCACCGCTTCGTCACCGATCGGCTTACCTTCAAGGACCTGGTCATCCGCACGGCGTTGGATATGCTTCGACGAACGATATCAGGTTAGTTGCTGCCTGTGGTTTCCGCCGCTCGAGGAAAAGCGGGTTTGAGGACGCGAGAAGTTGGAAGTTGAGAGTTGAAAGCTGAGAGTTGAGAGTTCTCTTCAAAATCGTCCCGCTCACCAAACGTCCTCCCAAACCAACCGCCCTTCCCGCATCCCTCGTGCTCTCCCGTTTCTTCTCCATCACGGTCCGCCCAAACCGCAACACGGTCGGCCTCATGGCTGTGCTGGCGGCGATGTGGTATGCGGGGGCGGGGCAGAGCAATGGCGCGGCGTATCTCCTTTGCTTTTCACTGGGCTCCTTGGCGGCGGTCTCGGCAATCCATACCTGGGCGAATCTGCGGGGGCTGAACCTCGAACCGGGCGCGATCCGGGCCGTTTTTGCGGGAGAAGAGCTCGCCGTGCCGCTACGCGTACTGGCGGAACCCGGCAGGCGGATCGCGGGGTTGCATCTTTCCGGGCCCGGACGCCATTCATCCGCGCTGATGGACGAGGTCACCGCGAATGCACCCTGTGAGGCTGTTCTCCGAGTCGATGCGCTGCGGCGGGGATGTTTCGAGGGCATGGAAGTGCGCGCTTCGAGCCTGTATCCGCTCGGGTTTTTCTCCGCTCAGCGGAAATTCACGATCTCGCAGCGTTACTTTATCTATCCCAAACCCGGTGGAAACCTCCCCTTGCCGGTCGCGCGCAATCCCACGCGCGAGGCGCAGGTCGGCGCGCGGATCGAAGGGGACGACTTCGCCGGCGTGCGCGACTGGCAGATCGGCGAATCGATGCGGCACGTGGACTGGAAAGCGGTGGCGCGCGGGCAGCGCCTGCTGGTGAAGCAGTGGCGCGGAGGCTCCGGCGATCTCCTGATCCTGGATTGGGAATCGCTGCCGCAATTCACGGTGGAGCAACGCCTGAGCCAGCTCGCGCGGTGGACGATCCTGGCAGAACGCGGAGGCGCCAATTATGGATTGCGCCTTCCCGATCAAGTCATCGAACCCTCGCGGGGAGAAGCGCATTTTCACCTGTGCCTGCGGGCGCTGGCTTCTTTTGATGCGGGCGCTGGAAGGAGAAAGGATCTGGCGGGATGACCTTTTTCAATAAAGTAACACGGCCGCGCCGCACCGCACCCGGCGAAGTGACCACGAAAGATCTCGCCCTCGCCTGCCTGGGACTGGGGCTGATGACGACCCCTCTCTGGAGCCAGGCCGCAGGCTGGGCGGTTGCGTTCATCTATGGATCGATCGGGCTTCGATTACTCTCGAGCATGCGCGGCTGGGCCCTGCCGTCGCAGCCGGTGAAGCTGCTCTTTCTCACGGGTGGTTGCACGACGGTCGTGGTGACGTACGGAACCGTTCTCGGCATGGAGCCGGGGCTGGGCATTTTGCTTTTCCTGGTCGCTTTGAAGCTGCTGGAGACGCGCACGGCCCGCGATTTTCAAGTCCTGATCCTGCTTGGTTACTTTTTAGGATTGTGCGGGCTCTTCTTTTTTCAGGATCTCGGCCATTGGTTATATATCGGTGGAAATGTAGCGCTGCTCACCGGCGTGCTCGTGCGGTTTCACCTCGGCGGAAATTTCGGCCAGGCCATGCGCCGCGCCTCTCTCATGGCAGCGCAGGCTTTGCCGATCATCATCCTGCTCTATCTTTTCTTTCCGCGAATCTATGGCGGGTTTCGCATTCAAATCGCCAACCCGTGGCAATACACGAGCGGCATGTCGGACAAATTGGAGCCGGGCAGCGTGGCGGCGCTGGCCAACGATCGCACGCTGGTGTTTCGCGTTACTTTTCCCGATGGCAATATGCCGCCGGTATCGGAGCTGTACTGGCGCGGCATCGTCCTTTGGAAAGGAGATGGCTTGAGCTGGGCCCGGGCGCCGTGGGTGAGCCGCGAATGGCGGCCGGCTAATGTGGACGGACCTAACATCAGGCAAAGCATCATCATGCAACCTAATGGCAGCACGTGGCTATGCGCGCTGGATCGACCTTGTTCCGTTGTGCCAGAGGCTAACTATGAGTCGGGCGGCTGTTTGAGGGCGCAGCACGCGGTGAATCACTTGTTTCCGTACGAAATTAGTTCACGTCCCCTGAATCACGAGCAAACCTTGGTGCGAGATCAGCAGGAAGCGGCCCTCGCCTTGCCGCAGAAAGCAGTGATTTCGCGACAAGTAAAGCAACTGGTACAAAGCTGGCGCAACGGGGCGAAGGATGATCGCACCGTCGTCGTTCGAGCGCTGGAGTACTTTCACAAGGAGCCTTTCACCTATTCACTCACTCCCGGCCCGTATCCCAATATGGAAACCGCGATGGATGAATTTCTTTTTCAACGGCGCGCCGGCTTTTGCGAACACTATGCAGGCGCATTTGCCACGCTCATGCGGGTCGCGGGAATTCCCTCCCGGGTCGTCATGGGTTACTTGGGTGGGTCGGCCAATGCGAATTATGTCGAGGTTTACCAGTCGGATGCGCACGCCTGGTGCGAAGTGTGGATCAAAGATCAGGGCTGGGAACGCATCGACCCCACCAATGTCATCGCGCCGGATCGAGTGAGCGCCGGACTGGAAGCGTCGCACGCCGCCAACGGGGCCATCGGAAAAATGGGCTCGCACTGGGCGGAACTGCGGCGCGCCTGGGATCGTGCGCATTTGCTCTGGGCCAACCTGACATTTCAATGGGATCTGCGAGTCTTGAACTACGATTCCGAACACCAAAAATCGTTTCTGGCTTACGCCGGCTTTGGTAGCTGGCGCTGGAATGAACTGGCGCTCGGAATTGCCGCCACGATCCTCATTCTGCTGGGAGCGATTGCCTTTTGGATCATACGGCCCACCAAGTTGCCACAGGATCCGGCGGTGGCGTGGTTCGACCGCTTTTCCAGCGTACTGGCCAGGGGTGGAGTGGAGCGCGGAACGAGCGAAGGCCCGCTGCATTTTGTGGAACGTGCCGCCCGGCATTTTCCAGAGGAGGCGGACAGCATCCGGCAAATCGGCGAGCTTTATGTGGAGCGGCGGTATGGGAAGGGACGCGTGGCGATGGAGGAATTGGCGGGAGCGGTGCGGGGATTTAGGAGGAAGGGGTCTGCTCCGGCAGGAGGGAAGGACGGCGGTCCGGTCTCTTAATCTTACTCGTAGTCGTAATCTTAATCGGCGCGCGGAGCGCGAAACGGCAAAGCGGCGAGTCCTTCGTTGTTGGCCCACCTTTCCGTTTCGGCTTCCAGCCGACGATTAAGATTACGACTACGAGTAAGATTAAGAGCGGACCACCTCCTTCCACTCTGCCCCCGCCCGCGCTTCGGAGTTGCCAATCGGCCCGCCCACCCCGACATTTCCGACCCTTTCTTATCAGCCCATGTCCGAGATTTCGAAGACTTACGAACCGCAAAGCATCGAGGAGAAGTGGTACCACTTCTGGCTCGAAGAAAAGTGCTTTGTCGCCGATGCACAATCCCGCAAGCCTGCGTACTCCATCGTCATCCCGCCGCCGAATGTCACCGGCGTGCTCACACTTGGACATGTGCTGAACAACACCATCCAGGATATCCTGGCTCGGCGCGCGCGCATGCTCGGAAAAGAAGTGCTCTGGCTGCCGGGCACTGATCATGCGGGCATCGCCACGCAAAACGTGGTGGAAAAAACCCTGCGCAAGGAGGGTGTGATCCGGCATCGGGACGATCTCGGGCGTGAGGCTCTCGTGACGAAAATCTGGGAATGGAAAGAGAAGTACGGCGGGATCATTATTCAGCAGCTGAAGAAGCTGGGCGCATCGTGCGATTGGTCGCGCGAACGCTTCACCATGGACCCGGCGTATTCGCGCTGCGTGCAGCAGGTGTTTGTGGACCTTTACAAAAAGGGACTGATTTATCGTGGAAAGCGGATGGTGAATTGGGATCCCTCGGCACTGACCGCGCTTTCCGATGAGGAAGTGGAGATGAAGGCGCAGAACGCCACGCTATATTATTTCAAAGTGGAAGTGGCGGAAAAGCCCGGGACTTATCTAACCATCGCGACGACGCGTCCGGAAACGATCCCTGGCGATAGCGCGGTGGCGGTGAATCCCAAAGATCCACGCTACGCCTCGTTGATCGGCCAGCATGTAAAACGACCCTTGCCGGTGGAGAATCAGGAGTTGCTGCCGATCATCGGCGATGAGCATGTGGATTTCGAGTTCGGAACGGGCGTGCTTAAAGTAACACCGGCGCATGATAAGGCGGACTTTGAGATCGGGCAACGCCATGGGTTGAAGATCATCGACATCATGCACCCCAACGGCGTGATGAACGATCTCGCCGGACGTGACCTCGCAAACCTCGACCGTTTCGAAGCGCGCAAAGTGGCCGCGGAAAAACTGCGCGAGATGGAAGCACTGGATAAAGAAGAGCCTTATCAAAATAACATCGGCTATTCTGAGCGCGCGCAAGTACCGATCGAGCCACGGCTCAGCGAGCAGTGGTTTCTCAAGTATCCCAGCCAGGAAAAATCGCGTGCGGTGGTCGCGACCAGCGCGATGAAGTTTCATCCCGAGCGATGGGCGAAAGTGTACGACCACTGGATGGGCAACCTGCAGGACTGGTGCATCTCGCGTCAGCTCTGGTGGGGGCATCGCGTACCGGTGTGGTATCGCAACGACAGTTCGGAGGTTTATTGCGGAGTGGAAGCACCGGCTGATGCGGAAAACTGGACGCAAGATCCGGACGTGCTCGATACCTGGTTTTCCTCCTGGCTCTGGCCTTTTGCCACGATGGGCTGGCCGGAAAAGACCGAAACACTCGCTAAGTTTTATCCGACCACCGATCTCGTGACTGGACCGGATATTATCTTCTTCTGGGTGGCGAGGATGATCATGGCTGGGTTCGAGTACATGGGCGAGATGCCGTTCCAGAATGTTTATTTTACGGGCATCATTCGGGATAAAAAAGGCGACAAGCTATCAAAATCCAAGGGCAACTCACCCGATCCGCTCGACCTCATTGCGAAGTTCGGTGCCGATGCCTTGCGCTTTGGCGTGATGCGCAGTTCGCCGCTCGGGCAGGATGTTATATACGACGAAAAGAACGTGGAATTAGGCCGGAACTTCTGTACGAAGCTTTGGAATGCGTGCCGCTTCCGGCAAATGCAGGCCGGCGAGATCGAGGGTGAAATCGACCGAGCTTTGCTGACGAGCGATGATAAATGGATTCTGCTGCGGCTGGATACCGCCATCGTCGAAGTCTCTAAGGCACTCGATGAATATCGTTTCTCCGATGCAGCCGCCGGTCTTTACCGCTTCTTCTGGAGCGAATTCTGCGATTGGTATCTTGAAGCATCGAAAGCCTCTTTCACTGCAGGCGATGAAGCGCGCAAGGCGAACACGCTCGCCGTGATCGATTTCGTACTCGGCCACACACTGCGCCTCTTCCATCCATTCATGCCATTCATTACAGAGGAGCTGTGGCACGGACTGGGATTCAATGCGGATCTACCCGAGGCCCAAGGCGGCAAGACACTCATGTTTGCTAACTGGCCGAAGCCTCTCGGCGAGGAATTTCGCGAGCACTATGGCATCGATGAAACCGATGGCCAATTTGCCGATGCTAAATACGAAGTGGTGAATGCGGGACGTGGTCTGCGCCGCGATTTCAATATCGCGAATAGCAAACGCGTTCGTTTTATCATGCGGCCCAATGCTCCCCTCGCCGCGCCTGAAGCCGAAGTGATCCGCCTGCTTCTCAATGCGGAGAACCTCGAAATCGTGAATAACGACTGGACGCCCGCTAAAGGAACGCCAACTGTGCTGACTCCGCTGGGTGAACTCTTCCTCCCGCTGGAAGGCCTTATTGATGTAGCCGCGGAGCGCGAGCGCCTGAAAAAGGAAGCCGCCAAGGTGGAACAGGAGCTCTCCAAAGTGCGCGCCAAATTGGCAGACACCAATTTCACGCAGAAAGTGCCGGCCAGCGTGCTGGAAGAACACCGCGAACGGGAAACCAGCTGGGCGGAAAAGCTGGGGCATCTGCGGAAAATGCAGGAAGCGCTGGAGGAAGTTTAGGAGAAACTCTCAACTGCCAGCTACCAACAGCCAACATCCAAAGATGACCGCACTTACTAGTTTCGATAAAACATGAGTACTCCGTTTCATTCGCAGAATGTCCTCGGTACGGAACTGCAATGCTGTTGCAGCGATCCGGTGACTGGTTTTTACCGGGATGGCTATTGCCGGACGGGTGCTGGAGACACGGGAGTGCACACGGTCTGTGTCATCATGACGGAGGAGTTTTTGGAGTTTTCCTATCAACACGGGAACGATCTCATCACTCCGCATCCGGAATGGGATTTTCCCGGGCTCAAACCCGGCGATCGCTGGTGCATTTGTGTATCGCGCTGGGTGGAAGCGCTGCAGAAAGATGCCGCGCCGCCGGTCTTTTTGGAAGCAACGCACGCCTCCGCGCTGGAATGGGTGTCGTTGGAGGATTTGCAGGCGCATGCCGTGGAGGAATGAAGTAACTTAAAGTTAACGACTCAAATCGCATTTATGGAACAAGTGACTAACGCCCAGCCAACCCCCGAACGCCTGATGCAATTTGCCTTTGGCTATGCGCCTCCGCTCATGATCAATACCGCGGTCACATTGCGCATTTTCGACCTGCTGGACTCGGGTCCACGCTCGGCCGACGAAATCAGCGCGGCGACCGCGGCGCCTCTGCGCGGCATTCGCATCCTCATGGATGGGCTCACCGGCATCGGCATGCTGGCCAAAAATGGGCGCCAGTACACGCTCACGCCGGAGAGCGCGACTTTCCTGGTCAGCACGCGCCCCGGATTTCATGGAGGACTCTTCAAACACATGGTGGGGCAGCTCATGCCGAAGTGGATGCACCTTGAAGAAGTGGTGCGCACCGGAAAGCCGGCCATGACCGTGAATCAGGTCGGCCCGGGGTCGGAGTTCTTCGAGCAATTTGTCGAAAGCCTCATTCCCATGAGCTTCCGCGCCGCGCAGGCGCTCGCGGCCGATCTCAAGCTGGATGAGTGGGTTGGAAGTCATGCTTCGGTGCTCGACCTGGCAGCCGGCTCTGGCGTCTGGGGAATCGTGCTCGCGCAATCCGCGCCCAATGTTAAAGTAACCGCTGTCGATTGGCCGGATGTGCTTAAAGTAACCGAACGGATCGCCGGGCGCTTCGGCGTCGCCGATCGCTTCCAGTTTTCTCCCGGCGATCTCGCAACAGCAGACTTCGGCTCAGCTCATCGCGTCGCTACGCTGGGCCACATCCTCCACAGCGAAGGACCGGAACGAAGCCGGCAACTCCTGCGCAAAACCGCCGCCGCGCTCGCACCCGGGGGAACCATCGCCATCGCCGAATTTACACCCAATGAAGAGCGAACCGCTCCGCCGCACGCGCTCATCTTCGGCGTCAATATGCTCGTGAATACCGACGAAGGCGACGTTTTCACCTTTAGCGAAGTCAGCGAATGGCTGCGCGATGCCGGATTCAAGAACATGCGCCAGCTCGAGGTACCGGGACCTTCCCCGCTGATTTTGGCGGATAAGGCATAGCGAAACACTCGAGGCCCTCTATTGAGGCGCGGTGGAAGGATCGGCGTAGAGCGACTTGCAGCAGTTCCCGCTCTCCTCGCCATTGCATCTTCCTCTTCCCCTCCTTAAGTTTTCCCTCCCACGTGAGCGTCCCCGCCATTTCCATCCAGAATCTGACCAAGATCTATCCCATCCCGTTTCGCAGGGAAAAGGTCACCGCGGTCAATAACCTCTCTCTCCAGGTCGAACCCGGCCAAGTCTATGGCCTGCTCGGGCCAAACGGGTCCGGAAAGAGCACGACGATGAAAATCGTGCTCGGCCTGGTCTCGCCAACATCTGGCTCCGCACAAATCTTTGGGCGCGATTCGCGAGACGTGGAAAGCCGCGAGGATGTCGGTTTTCTTCCGGAGAACCCTTATTTTTACAAGTATCTCACGGGCGCGGAAACCTTGAATTTCTTCGGAAAACTCTGCGGCCTCAGCGGAGCGCGGCTCCGGGATCGCATCGGGGAACTGCTGAAAATCGTTGGTCTGGAGACCGCCGCGGACCGCCGGCTCTCCGGCTATTCCAAGGGAATGTTGCAGCGCATCGGCCTCGCCCAGGCGCTCATTCAAGAACCGCGGCTCCTCGTACTCGATGAACCGACCGCCGGGGTCGATCCCGCCGGTTCGCGCGAGATTCGCGACTTGATCCTGCAATTCAAGGAACGCGGCATCACCGTGTTGCTCTGCTCCCACCTGCTTGGCCAAGTGCAGGAAACCTGCGATAGGATCGGCATCCTCGCTAACGGGAACCTTGTTCGCGAAGGAAAGCTCCACGACCTCATCGCGATTCAGAGCCAGACGGAGTTGATCCTAGAGAATGTGAATCCGGAGGTATTGGCCGAGATCCAGCAGAGGATTTCCGCCGCAGGCGGACGCCTCGTCAAAGAAGGCAGACCGCAGACGACTCTCGAGGATTATTTCCTCGATGTAACCGGAGAGCAGAAATGACCGCGCACGCCGCAACTCCCCACAAGACTTTTTCTCCCGCGCGTGTCACCGCCCTCGCTTCCAATACGGTCCTCGAGCTCTTCCGGCTGAAGATCTTCTATTTCCTGTTGCTCTTCGGAATGGGCGCGATGGGATGTTCCCTGTTTTTCGTAAATCTCACATTTCAGGGACAATTCCAGATGCTCAAGGATGTATGCCTGGGAGCCATGTCTATTTTTACCTGGCTCCTCGCGATACTGCCTACGGCCATGCTTTTGCCGAAGGATATCGAGGATCGTACCCTCTATACGATCCTGGCCAAACCGGTGCCACGCTTTGAGTATCTGCTGGGCAAATTGCTGGGAATCCTAGTGCTGCTGGCCATCGCCACATTGCTGATGAGCCTGCTTTTTGCGGGAATTCTCTACGGGCATCTGCAATCGGCAATCGCCGATACGATCCGCCACACCCAGCCCGATGCACTGGACGCCGCGATCAAGGAACTGCGGGACTCCGCTTTCAATATCAATCTCGTCCCGGGCATCCTGCTCATTTTCATCAAGGCCAGCCTCTGCGCGTCTCTTACCTTGATGATCTCCACATTTTCAACCTCGTGGATTTTCACCGTGATCATCTCGGTAACGGCCTACTTTATCGGTAGCGTCCAGGGATTGGCACGCGCCGTCTGGCAGGAGCACTCCACAAGCATGTCGGTGCTTAACTCTTACTTCCTCGAAGCGATTTCGATCTTCTTCCCCGACCTGCAAATATTCAACCTGGTGGACGACATCGTTGTCGGAACTGCCGTGCCCTTGATGATTTTTCTCAAAGCGGCGGCGCTTGGACTGGGATACACCTCGTTGTATCTCATCATCGCGTACATCATGTTTGCCTGGAAAGAACTATGAAGCGGACTGTTGTAGCCTTGGCCCTGATCGCTGCTTTTGGCGTGGCCAAGCTGCCCTTCGAAACCCAACTGACGAAGGAACAGCACGAGGCGCATTTCAACAATGAACATCTGGATGTCGGCTTGCGGATGCAGGTTGGACAGATGGAGTTCGTCGCGGTGCTGAGTGGTTTTCGGGCGATCATTGCCGATGGCCTCTGGCTCTGGGGCACCGTCGCCTGGGAGAATACGGCCTGGGGGCAATTGAAGAAGTATCTGGACGGCGCCACGACCCTTCAGCCTCGGGCGCTCATTTTTTGGGAGGGAGCCGCCGGGTACATGGCTTGGGATGCAAGTGCCGCCGCGATGCAGGACATCCATCAGCCGCGCGAAGCCCTGCGCCTCAAGGCTCGCAACGAATACTACCATCTCGGCGAGGATTACCTCCTGCGCGGAATCCAGTTCAACCCCGATCACGCGCTGCTTTTCGACCGCCTCGGGGGCCTTTACCGGGACAAACTGAAGGATAATCCCCGGGCCTACTGGGCCTTCTCCGAGGCTGCCAAGCGCCCGGACACCATGAGCTACACCCATCGCTTCGCCGTGTACTCGCTGGCCGCCTGCCCCGGCCATGAACGCGAGGCCTACGATATGCTGGTCGCTTTGTTTAAAAAGGGCAAAGAGGAACGGTTGCCAACACTCTTAAAATTGATTAGAGAATTGCAGGAAAAGCTTCAAATTCCCTCCGAGGAACGCATCGATATCAGCCAGGATTTGCGAGAAGCGACTCCCCGATGACTGTTTTCTCTCTGTAAATTGCAGATTGCACCCGTAAGGCGCATTGTTATTGCTCTCTCACTGCCCGAAGTCACACCACCCTAGCCCATGCGATTCGCCATCTTCGGAGACATCCACGCCAACCTCGAGGCCCTCCAAGCCGTCCTGAATGACGCTGCCGAGCATGACGTGACGCATTACGTCTGCCTGGGGGACATCGTGGGTTACAACGCCAACCCCCATGAGTGCGTGGAACTGGTCCGCAACATGGAATGTCCCGTGGTGAAGGGAAATCACGACGAAATGGCCTCCCTGGAGGACGACCTCACCGGTTTCAATCCCCTGGCCGAAGAAGCCATTAACTGGACCCGCGAACAACTCACGCCGGAAGACAAGGAATGGCTGCGGGACCTGAAGATGGTCCGGCAGATTCGGGACTTCACCATCGTCCACGCCACGCTCGATACGCCGCACAAGTGGGGTTACGTCTTTAACCAGCTCGACGCGGCCGCCAGCTTCAACTACCAGCACACGCAGGTCTGTTTCTATGGGCATACTCATGCGCCGCGCGCCTACATCCGGGATACTTCGGTAAAGACGGTGGTGCTGGACAAGATGCAGATCGAGCCGGGCAAAAAGTATTTCATCAACGTCGGCTCGGTCGGGCAACCGCGCGATGGCGACTGGCATGCGGCGTATTGCCTCTACTTCCCGGATCGCCAGTTGGTCGAATTGCGGCGCATCGAATACGACATCTGGACCGCGCAGGACAAAATCGTCGATGCCGGATTGCCGCAGCGGCTCGCCGATCGTCTCGCGCTGGGCAAGTGAACACCGCACTGCCGGCCTGCGAGACATCGCAGGAAGGCCGGCTCATCTCCGATCCGATCTGGGATCCGAATCGGCCGCCACCCAAATCGGTGGTCGTGGTCAAGCCGAGTTCACTCGGTGATGTCGTCCACACGCTGCCGGCGGTGGCCCTGCTGAAGCGGCATTGGCCGAAGACACGGTTGCAGTGGCTCATTAACTCTGAGTGGGCGCCGCTCCTGGAAGGCAATCCGTACGTGGATGAGATTCTGGATTTTCCGAGGCGCGCTTTTCGCGGTCTGGGCGCTCCGGTCGCCGCTGCGCGATGGGCAGCGCGCTTATGCGGCACCGTCTCCGCCGATCTGGTGCTCGACTTTCAAGGCCTGCTCCGCAGCGGAACGCTATCCAAGCTTTGCCGTGCGGAAAAAGGCATGATTGTGGGCCTTTCGGATGCACGCGAAGGAGCGCGGCTCTTCTACGACCAGACCGTCGAAATCTCCACCAAGGTGCATGCGGTGGATCGTTACTTGAGTCTGGTGGAAGCGCTGGGGGTTCATTCGAGTGATCCACTGGAATGGCCTCTTCCAGAGGGCCAGCGCCCCGCCGTGGAAATTCCTTCTTCGTACGTCCTGGTGCATCCGTTTTCCCGCGGTCGCGGAAAATCGCTATCGCTGCAGGATGTACGAGAGCTGTGTAAAGTATTAGATCCCTATCCGGTAGTGATCGCCGGACAAAATTCGCTGGAAGAAATCGGTGAAACGCACACCCTGAATCTAGTCAATCGCACGACTCTCTCGGAATTGATCTGGCTCATCCGCAATGCCGCATTTGTGATCAGCGTCGATAGCGGGCCCATGCACATCGCTGCGGCTATCGCGCCCCGCCTGCTTTCGCTGCACACGTGGAGCGACCCTCGAAAGGTCGGTCCCTATCGCGACGATGCCTGGATCTGGCAAAAGGGCGAGCTCCGCCAAATGCGTCATCTTCGAGACAGCGGCGGCTTGATCACTGCTCCCAGCGTCCGCGAAATCGGACTGTGGGTGTCCGCTCAACTAGCCGCTTCAACTTGACCCCGCCGCGCTCGAATTACACTCGCTCTCACGTAAATCTTGCGAATACTGCAGGCTAATTACTGATTACTTGATTGCGCCGACCCGATGGCCTCCCCTTTCCCCATCTCGCAAAAACTTGCCCGCGCCCTGTGGCAGCTCTCCTGGCTGCTCCTGTGCCGCTGGACGCCGCGCCCGATGCATGCCTGGCGCGTCCGGGTGCTACGGATGTGGGGATGCAAAACAGGCGCGCGCTGCCACGTCTATTCCGATGCGGTGATTTGGGCCCCCTGGAATCTCACGCTGGAAGACGATGCCTGCATCGGGGATGGAGCGGATATCTATAGTGTCGGGGAAATTCGCCTGGGTAAACGCGCCATCGTTTCTCAACAAGCATTTCTCTGCACCGCGTCTCATGACCATCGTCAGCAGAATTTTCCGTTGATCGTAAAACCCATCGTTCTGGAAGAACGAGCCTGGGTCGCGGCCCGCGCCATCGTGCTCCCGGGAATCACTATCGGCGCCGGCGCGGTGGTGGGCGCAGGCAGCGTGGTCACGCGCGATGTGCCTGCGGGGTGCACGGTCGCAGGCAACCCGGCGCGTGTGGTTCGTTCCAAGGAGGAAAGCCAGGCTTGAGCCGTGTACCCGTCAGCGTGGTGGTGCCGGTGAAAAACGAGGAAGCCAATCTTCCTCGATGTCTGGCCAGCATCGCCTGGGCTGATGAAATCTGGGTCGTGGATTCGGGAAGCACCGACTCCACTGGCGCCATTGCCGAGGAGTTCGGCGCCAAGGTCGTGCAATTCCAATTTAACGGATCGTGGCCCAAGAAGAAAAACTGGGCTCTGGAAAATATCTCCTTCGCGCATGAATGGGTTTTATTACTTGATGCCGATGAAACATTGCCCGAAAGCGCGGAAGAGGAAATCCGCTCCATTGTAACATCTCCCGCCGGACCGGATGGTTATTGGATCAACCGGCGATTCAATTTTTTGGGCCAATGGCTGCGACACGCTTACTATCCCAACTGGAACCTGCGCCTTTTTCGTCATCGCCTGGGCCGATTTGAAAAGCTCACCGATGCCCCCACGGAAAGTGGAGACGTCGAAGTGCACGAACACGTCATCGTAAAAGGGGAAACGGCTCGCTTGCGGGCGGAGATGGACCACTTTGCCTTTCCCACCGTGGCCTCCTTCATGGAAAAGCATAATCGCTATTCCAATTGGGAAGCGCGCGTCGCTTTTGACCGGGCACATGGCCGTGGACCCGCATTGCAAGACAGCCGGGTGGGGATTCGGCGCCTGTTGCGCCGGATCTCTGTGAAGCTTCCTTTTCGCCCCACGCTCCGATTTCTCTATGTGTATCTCTGGCAGCGTGGGTTTCTGGATGGCCGGGCTGGTTTCTATTTCGCGCGCCTTCACGCCACCTACGAATTTCTCTGCGTCGTCAAAACGCACGAACTGGAACTCCGCGAGAAACGTTTGTTAGGGAAATAGCAACCATCCATGTTTCTTCCACAAGTAATCAGCCTAATTACACGGCAGTGCGCGGAGGCCGGATCATCTGCCAGACCGTCCTCGCGATGATCCCGATATCGAGGCTCAGGGACCAGTGTTCCAGATAGACCATATCGGAACGAAGGCGCGCTGAAATATCGTCGCGATTTCGCGCTTCACCGCGGAACCCTCGCACCTGGGCGAGGCCCGTGATGCCAGGCTTGATCAGCGTCCGGAAATGGTAGCCTTCCAGAACTTCGGCGAATTGCCGGTTGTGCTCCAGCAAATGCGGGCGGGGACCCACTACGCTCATCTCTCCCCGCAAAACGTTGAGAAACTGCGGCATCTCATCCAGGCTAAACCGCCGCAGCCATCGGCCTGCCGGATAAATTCGCTCATCATTCGCGGTCGCCTGCTTCTCAACGGCCCCCTCCACCGGGCGCATCGTGCGGAATTTAAAGATCGTAAACTCCTGATTCTGAATCCCCGCTCTCGATTGCTTGTGCAAAAGCGGCCCCGGCGACTGCAATCGCTGCAAAATCCAAACAAGTAACGTGAGCCATGGCAGAACAACGATCACGGCCACCAGGGCAACGCTGACATCCAGCATCCTCTTGAGCACGCGATTGAACGGATTCTCCAGCGGCTCCTCATGCAGCGTAAGGATGTGGATTCCTTCATCCACGCAGGAAACTACGGGCTGCTCCAGCAACTCGACAAAGTCGTTGACAATGAGAAGGCGAAACCCGCGCTTTTGCGACAAGCTCACGAGCCGGCGGGCCAAATCCGGGCGATCGATCTCCAGCAAAATCACTTGCGACACATTCGCGCTTTCGAGCAGTTCGTCCAGCCTATCGACCCCTCCCACTGCGGGAACGATGCACTCTCCGAGGGAAAGAGAACCCGGCGCATCTGTGGCAATCAGGCCAATGACGTTCACGCCAAAATCCTTTTTTCGCTCCAGCCAATGCCCGAGCCGGATGACGCGCCGCGAATCTCCAACAAGTAACGTTCCATTGTCCCGCATTCCACTGAAGAGCATCTGTGAAAGGCGCTTTGGCCAGAAAGCATTGCTCCACACGATCAGCGGGTACAAGAGCAGCGCAAAGCCGCAGAGGAAGACACGAGAGATGGTGGCATCCTTGGAAAGCACAAGATAGAGGAGCAAAGCCCCCAGGGCGAAAACGATTTGTCGCAACGCCACCGGCGCCTGGCGGAGCAGGCTGCTATCGTAGATCGGCGCCGTCAACCGGTCCGGACCACGGATCAATAACTCCAGGATGAAGCCGCCTGTCAGCACTGCCCAATATACCAGATAGCGATCGGCAAAAAACACGCTGCCCGGCGAAATGACCAAACAAAAAACCACGAAGGAAAACCAAAAGGCGGCGAACAGCACCACGATCTGAACGATGCCGTGCAGCGTCTGAATTCCGCGGACACGATGCGCGATCATAACAACCGATTGCCGGTCACTTCGCCTCCGCTTGATTGGCCGATTCCCGGCAAGCTTTCAAATCCAGCTTTCCAGAAGCGAGCACCGGGATGGCATCGACTCGCTGCACGCGCTTGGGAATCCAGAGGTTTGGCAAGCCGGCGGCGCTGAGCTTGCTTCGCAGTTCTGCCACATCCAGATCCGTAGCCGAAAGAAGCACGAGCGCTTCCCCCTTGGCCTCATCCGGCACGGAAGTGATCGCGATCAATCGTTCATCTTTCGGCAAGGCAAACACTTCGCTAATCTTAGACTCGACCGTTTCGTGCGGGACCATCTCGCCCCCGATTTTGGAAAAACGGGAAAGCCGCCCTTCGATATAGAGAAAACCATCCTCATCGAAGCGGCCCAGATCGCCCGTCTTGAACCAGCCATCGTGCAAAACCTCCGCCGTGCGTTTCGGATCATCGAGATATCCTTCAAAAATATTGGGGCCACGCAGCCAGAGCATGCCCGTTTCGTGCAAGGACAGGGGTGTTCCTGAGTCCGGATCGCGAATCTGCGCGGCCATTCCCGGCGCAAGCTTTCCGACCGATCCGCGCCGGCTCGAGGGCTGCACCGAATCGGTGGGCCGCACCGGCTTCGGATCGGGCAGGTTTGTGGCCGCCACCGGAGAAGTCTCCGTGAGTCCATAGCCCTGCAAAACATCGATGCCGAAACGCTCCCGGAAAGCGTCTCCCAGTTCATTGGGCAGCTTTTCCGCCCCCGTAACAAGTAACTCCACGGTTCCCAGCTTTTCCGGTTCCACCCTTTTCAAGTAACCGCGAAGAAAAGTCGGCGTGGAGCAAAACAGCGTGACCCGGTGGCGCTCAATCAGTTCGGCATTTTTCGTCACTTCCAGCGGATTCGGATAAGTGATGGAACGGATTCCCTCGATGAGCGGATACCAGAGCGTCACCGTGCAGCCGAAGGAATGGAAGAACGGCAGATTCGCCAGAATCGAATCGGCATCGCAAAGGTCCAGCATGATGGCAAACTGCGAGACGTTCCCTAAAATGTTGCGATGGGACAGGACCACGCCCTTGGGATCTCCGGCGCTCCCTGACGTAAACAGGATAATGGCTTCGTCTCTGTCTCCCACGGGCGGAACCCCGAGCAAGCGGGCCAGGAGAGCCGCCGGGAGGAGCGCCGACACGATTCGCCAAAAGATCACGCCCGGCTTGATCGTCTTCATCTCTTCTTCCAGATAAAGACAGCGATCGGGCCAGGGAAATTCAGCCAGCCGTTTCTTCATGGGGCCAGCCGTGATGCAGCCGTGCAGGTCCGCAATCCGAATGGCGGCCTCGTTGGCCCCACGCCCTGCCGTGAAGTTCAAATTCACCGGCACCTTTCCCGCAAGCGCGACGGCGAGATTGGCAATCACCGCGCCTTTGCCCGGAGGCAAGACGATCGCCACGCGGCGCTCCGGAAAATCGCGCACGATTCGCCGGCTGAGCGCGATCGCCACGGCCAGCAGTGTGCCTCGCGTCATCCGGCTCTGATCGGACCCATCGATCATGGCAGTTTGCCGGGAACCCTTTTTCAATCCCCGCACACAAGCCTCCGCCAAATGGCGGCGCAGCGCCGACCGCTGCTGATAGCACCATTCGCCGAGCAGCAAAAACCGCTCACGCACCGTGGCAATATTAGCATCCGCTGCGGCAATCGGCTCCCCAAACGCCACAGTCACGGGATAAGGAATTTGCTTTGGCCATTTGAAAAAGTAACGCCCCCCTTTAAAGGAAAAAATCGAGCCCCAAAGCTGATCGAGCCAAACTGGGACCACCGGAGCATCGGCCTGGCGTGCGATCAGTTCATAACCCCGCTTCAGCCGCAGCAGCAAACCGGAGCGCGATAATTCACCCTCCGGAAAAATGCAAACGATCTCCTGGCGTGCCAGTGCTTCGACCGCCGCCTTCACTCCTTCCTTGGCGTGCCGTGATGAAATGGGCAACGCATTTACAATGCGGAAGATCGGATTCAGAAATCGCAGATTGTAGATGCCTTCGTCCACGATGAATCGGATGGGACGCGGACAGGCCAACTGCAAAATCACGGCATCGACCCACGTGAGGTGATTGGGCAGCAGAAGAAAGCCGCCTTCCGGCAGCCGTTCCAATCCGTGCGCGTGAACGCGGTAAATCAATCCTGCCAGAGCTTGACCGACGAAACGGAGGATTCGATCAGTGAACGGGGCGCGATGGGAGTGAAACACGTTGGGTAGGCATTTACACGGTGGGGTCACGTCCCACCAACAATTTAAGCTGCAGGCAGGACGAGGCGGATCATTTCTCCATTGCCTTAAAACGGGCCGCGACGGCGCGGTGTTGCGACAGAAGCCCGGGCTCAGGTTCACAGGCCGCCGGCTGCCAGCCGCGACCGGCAAAGGCGTAGTCAATTCGCAGCCACGGCCCGAGAAGCGCCACGATACTTCTCATTCCGCCCGGAAACGTAAACCCGCAACCAGACCCGGCGTGCATCTGGGAATCGGAGAGGAAGCCCGCAAACCGGTGATACAACATCCCATGGTCCGGCATATTGAAATCACCCGCGACAATGTAACGAAGACGCTCCTGGGAGATCAAATCGGCAGTTGCGCGATAAAGTTCAATTCGCGCGGCATTCCATTCGTGGAGAGTAGCCCGCCCGCCGGGTAATTCCTCATTTCCAAACATGGCCAGCGCCGCCCGGGGCCCGAGCAGGCGGGACAATTGGTCGCGGGGAGTCGGAAGATGGACGCTATAGAAGGCCGTCGGCTGGCCGTGAATGAGCACCTCAAATCGTGCCATGACCGGTCGTCCATGCCAGTTGGGCCGCTCCAGCAGCTTGCTTTGCTGAATCAGAGATTTGCTAATGCAGATGAATTCTCCGCGCTCCACCACATTGCAGTTGGGATACTTCCGCTCAAATTCCTGACCCCGATTTCTGACATCCTGCAGGAGGAGAATATCCGGATCCTGGGAGGCCACAAAATCCGCAAATTGCTGGCGATTTCCCTGGCCGGCGTTGTGCGTGATGAGGGTTAGCGAGCCGGCGGCTTTGGGGGGAATGCTCCCTCCGCGCCAATGCATATATCCAAGGGTGACGATCAGCACAGCGCCGGCATTGACGAGAAGCAGACGCCACTGGCGAAACGCGGCACAGGGCAAGGCGAGAAATGCCGCCGGCAGCAGAAACAACTGGGGCGGAGCAAAGAGCAGCACGGTGAGCATCCAGTGCACTTCCGCCTTCCACTCGAGAAGAAAGAGAAGGACCAGAAGAAAACCAAAACAGCCCCAGGTGAGGATAGCGAGTAGTCGGCGCATTTAATGGACTCCGCAAGACGCTGGCGGGCCGGCAAAGTTACTTGTGCACCTGGCAAAATTCACGCAGAAAAAAAACTTTGGTCACACCGTATTTGCCGGGAAAATCGCACCTCTCCTTTTCGACTTACTGCTCCGGAGGTGTCGGCGTGTCGTCATCTTCCTCATCCTCGTCTTTGCCCAGGAAAGACAGGACGTTATCTTCCCGGGCCCGCGCGCGATCTCGTTCGAGATCCTTCAAGCCGGCGACGCTGATTTCGTCTTCGCGCAAACTTTGCGCCTTTCGGTAAAACGCCGCCGCCTTCTTCCACCGATGCTGCAGATGCATGTGGACTCCATAGTAAGCATAGACGTTCCCGAAATTGGGATCTTCCTCGAGAGCAGCGCGCAAAACTCGGTCCGCCTCTTCAAAGCGCCCGCACATATCGAGGGTACGGCCAAGCTTCAGTTTCAAACGCAAATCCTGAGGGAACAGCTTCAGGCCCTCCTGGAAAGAAATGATTGAGCTATCTAAAAGGGCGGCCCGTTTGCTCTGTTGCTTCTCCGAAAGAGCGAGAAGATATTGAGCTTCCCCTCGATAGTAAAAGGTGTCCGGATTGCGGGGATCCAAGCCCACGGCGCGGTTCGCATAGTCGATGGCGTCGGGATATCCACTATCCCGCAACGCGACACGTGCGCGTTCACCGTAATACTCCGCACGGATCAAGGGAGCGGTCGAACCAATGAGGACGACACCGAGCACCGCAGGCGAGAGCCGCAACCACAAAGGAGTTTCCGCCGGCTCCGCTTCCTCACGCGCCCAAGCCTCCGTAGGATTCGCCAGGATCCCGAAAAGAAAGGCCATGACCAACGAGTTCGCCGGGATGTGAAGATTGAAATCCATCAAGGAGTGAACGAGCAGCGCCGCCAGCGCCGCCAGCGCACCAATGATCAAAGCCAGTTCGTTACTTGTGCGACGCCCGGAGGGTTTTAAACGTGTTCGGATCACCCGTTGAATTCCGCAGACGCCGGAATAAATGTGAACTCCGAGAAAAACGGTCATCAACACCGCCCCGGCAACTCCATACTCCGCGAGGAGTTCCAGGTAATCTTCATGCGCGTGGACGGGATCGTTTTGGAGCGTCGTGGAGCGAAAATGGCGGCCCCAGTACTGGTAGGTTCCCGCCCCTGTTCCCAACGCCGGTTGCAAAGCATATTGCTTCAGCGCTGCTTGCCAAAGGAAAACCCGCATATTTCCCATATCCCGGATTTGTGCCAGGCGCTCAGCCATTCCCTGATCTCTAAGCATCAACAGAGCGCCTCCCCCTACGATGAGGCCGAACGTCACCACCGAGACCAGAAGAAAAATGAAAAACTGGCGAGGTCGCAACGTGCGGAATACCCAGCCGGAAAGACCGGCAAAGACCAGCAATCCTGCAACGATGCTAATGTAACCGCCCCTACTGCCCGTGATGGCTAAACCCGCCAGACAAAGCGCAGTCGCGAGGCCGGAGACAATCCTCATTACGATCCCTCCTCGTCCCCATCCGCAGATGGCGGCCACCGTGAGGCCGAGCATTTCAAGCAGGCCCGCGAGGTGATTTGGACAGATATAAAATCCGCTCGCACGAAAGCCGTAATCCGGACGCGTCATCCAAGGCAGCAGCATGAAATCGAAATCTCTGAATTGGACGACGCCTACACCAATGTGAGCAACGGCGAAGGCCAGCAGCACCCAAACGAAAGCGACCCGGCGGACGGCGCTGGTCAGATAGACGGCGCTGATCGTGTAAACGACCATAATGCCCAGGGCCATGAAGCAATCCGTCCGAGCCAAATAGGGCACCGGAGAGAGGAAATCCCGGAAGCACACAAGAATTCCCAGCAGAAAAGTAATCAAAACACACAAACGCCGCGGTGCCACCGTCGTCATCTGGCGAAGACCCAGTCCCAACGTAGAGAGACCAGCCAACCCCAGCACAATATAGGCTGGCTCGCTGTACACGAGCTTGGCGCCTCCGATCAGGCATTCAATGACTGCGAAAGCCAGGGCCAGCAGTGAGAGCACCAGGATGAACATGTTCTGATTCAGTCGGGAATTGTTGGTGATCGACGGCATCAGGTAAACACCTGCGCATTAGCGACCCGCCAGAAAAAAAAGCGCCCCTGCAACTCGCGTTGCAGGGGCGTCTTTGACAAGTGAATACTAGCTTAGAGCTCGTAGATGCTGGTGACAGCGGTACCAGACGCCGGGTGCAACGTATAGTTGACTACGCCAGCGGCTCCCGCGCCTGCAACATTATTGAGGGCTTGCTGCAGACCGAGGTTAACCGCCGATTGGATGGCGAACGTTCCGAGCGTCGTATTGATTCCGTTGAAGGCGGTGACGATGGTGGAGAAATCCGTGCCGTAGTTGAACGACGTCACGGTCGGATTCGCTTGCAAGTAAAGCGTGCCTGCTGCATCTGCCGCAGCCTGCGCCATATCAACGACATAAGCTTTCGCCGACTTGCCAGCCGCCGTCAGGATCGCTCCGATGGTCGCTGCGCTCACGTCTTTAGCATCACCCAGCGCAGGGTTGTAGGCTTGGCTCACGTAACCGGTGATCACGCCAGCCGCGCCTTTTGAGGGAAGCGGGGTCGAACTGCTAATAGCGGTTGCGGATTGGCCATCACCTGTAGCGATCTCCATAGATGGTCCCTGAAGCAGCAAAGCCGCTTTCACCGCTGCCGACACGGTCGATTTTAGGATCGATGTAGTCTTGGCGATAATCTTGGGATCGGTCTGGCCAGTTCCGCCTTCACCAGCGATCACGCCGTCCACCACACCTGCCGTGAGGGCTGCGGCACGAGCGACTTGATCTGCAGTACCACCGCCCGTTTTGGCGTGCCCGATATCGGAGTAGGAGAACAACACCGGGACGATCTTCGCCGCCGCACCGGGGTTCGAGAAGCCGAAGGCGCTTCCCACGATGTGGGACAATCCAGGAGCTGCAATTTCAGCGCCGGTGGCTGCATCGAGACCCAAGGCTGAATTCTGGATATTGGCGCTGCGAACGTAGTCAAACAGATCGTTCGTGGTGCCGAGGACATGAACCGCAGCGTCGGCAGCCGCCTGAATGTTCGGGCCGAGCTTGAAATTGGCGCCCGTTCCGAGCGAGACGAGGCTCGATTCATCGGCTCCACCGGTGTAAACGAGGGTTGCCGCGACCAAGGCTGAAATCGCCTTCGGATTGGCTTGAGTAGCACCAGTGAAGATTGCTTCAGCTCCGGCAGTGTCGTTCGCAGCCAAGCCGCTCAAGCCCGTGCCAGTCTGCCCACCGGTACCGGTCACATAGTGATAGAAGAACAGCGCGTCCTTCAAGGTGTGCGGCGCTGGAACATAGTTCAAAATATTGCTGGCCGTATGGCCCGCGAGTCCAGCCAACCGTTGCGGTTCGCCAGCGGGCAGCGCAGCGACCACGGTATCAATCGTTCCACCGACTGCAGCCGCGCTCTTCTTGTCCGCGACCACAGCGCCGGCCAGGATCTGAGCATCTTGACTAGCCGTCAGGCCGGGCACCGCAATCATCGCCAGCGCCGTATTCGCCGCGTGGCCAGCCTGTTTACTGGAGGCCTTTGCGACGTTAAGGGCAATCTGCGCCAACGCGTTCGGGTAGATCGTTTTTGCCGCACTCGTGGCTCCGGAAGCCACCTGAGTGTACTTCGTCTGATCAACCAGCGCCTTCACGGAAGCAGCAGCGATCGCACCAGCGAGATCAGCGGTTGACCCGGTGATGATGGCGCTTTCAATCGTGCTCACGCCCGTAGAGCCATTGATGATGGCCTTGGCGACATTCGCCGCGTTGGAAGGATAAGCGCGAACACCCGCCGTAATGATATCCGAATCTGAAGCAGTGCTGGAATTGTGCGTGGAGGCGAGCACCTTCGTGATCACATCAGCACCCGATTTCGGAAGCAACTCAACCGCAGCCGCCACCACTGCCTCCACATGGTCAGGATGAGCTGAAGTGGCCGGAGAGGTGCCGTTGATGTACTTTTGAGCGGCAGTTCCCGTAGAAGTAACGTCGGCTTTGACGTAGTTCGCCAAGATGAATTTAAACGCATCCAGAGCCGTATCCATAGCCGCAAGGGCACCTGCAGAATAACCAGCCGAATTCAAATCAACCGCGGATTTAATCGCATTATAATTGTTCGTGAAGTTAAGGACCACCTTATTCGAACCAAGAGCTGCAGCTGCAGCAACTTGAGCCGCAGTCGCTTCACTGGAATCCACCGCCTTAACCGCCGCCAAGATGCTGGTCACCACATTCCCTACAATGGTAGGATCCGGCTTCATCCCCGCTGTCGTCGCAACCGCCTGCAATGTGATTTCCTCCAATTGATCCGCACCACCATTATCAAGAGCGGCCTTCGCAGACGCGCCAGCGATAGCAGCCTGCTCAGGATCAGTGGATTTTTTAGTCGCACCAATCGCCGCCGCCACAATCTTGCCCGCCAGAGCCTGCCGGCCCACGATATCCGCAATCTGCGTGCTATCATCAAATTCCGTCAAAGCAGAAGCAGCCACATCATCAACCTGACCATGGAGGGTGCTTGAGGCGTTCAGCGACAATTGCCCAATCACCGCCGCTGAAATCGCCGCCGCATTTTTAGCGGAAGGAATCACCGCACTCGCCACGATACCGGGCGTCGTCGTGTCACCCAGCAAGGAGGTCTTCCCATCCGCAATCAACACCTGGGTCACATTCACCATGAATTTCGCCGTCTTGGTGGGCCGCAAAGCCGAAGCCGCAGCAACAATGTCCGCCGGCGTCATCCCCGGCGTAGTGTTAGTCTCATTGGCCTGCACCACCGAAGCTACCGCCGCAGAAAAATCATTATCAATCGCCGTCGTAAATCCCACCGGCACCGGAATGCGAATAGTCTCTGTGGAGTGCCCCAAGGTAACCGTCAGCGCATGCTCGATAGCCGCCAAAGCCGTACTATTATCAAGCGGGCTATCCGTCGGCGGATGATACGGATCAAAATCTGCAAATGCACAGGACGCACTAAGACCAGCAGCCAAAGCTGCCGCGAACAGAGTATAGCGAGGGCTCTTTTTAACCAAGATAGAGGGGATGGTACGGAGGTTCGGGGTCGGCTTCATAGGGCGGGGTTAGGCGAGATTGAGATGACTGGGGTGGTTTTAAAAGGGTGAAAGGTCTTGGGGGAACAAAACGCTTCCGTGATGTTTTGGGGGATGTTTACGCGAGATTTTGGCGGATAGTCAAACATTTCTTTAAAAATTTTTTCAAAGAGGCTCAGAGCGAGATTTGAAGGTGGAACGCGTGGGTGGCCGCGAGGGTTGAAGGAAGGTTTGGGGCCGGAAATCCCCCAGTGAGGAGCACAATTCAGGCCAGTAGGATTTGATTATTAAATCTAGTTGCTTCAGGGCTTCTCGAAGCGTGGAAAAAGAGATGCAGTTGACGCCGGACTTTTTGCCGATGCGCTCCAAAAGGGTCAACGCCTATTTCGCAACCATTTGGTGACGTGAAAGTTACGAATTGATGAAGGCGACTCTGCCGGCAAGACACCCATCGCGGACCTTTGGCGCAGCCTGCGCCCGGAAGGTGGGGAAAATCAGGCCATTACCGCCGGGGTCACTACCATCCACTAGGAAAGTTTGTCCGGTTCGGACTCATCCCTCTGGATCGGCGATCCGGGGAGCTTATGCGAGGCTGGCCGCCCGCTTTTAGTTTAGCACCGGCGCATGAAACACTAGTTCACCACAGACACGGCCCTCGCTATCCCGGAGCCGAAGCGTCACGTCCGCCTCGCGTACCGCGCTTTCTGGGGCGGGCACGAATCCAATCTTGAGCGTGCCTTTACCGCCTTCGGCCGGCTCGCTTTTCGACTGAGTCCAGAAGGGCGGAATCACGACTTCAATGTCGTGGGAGGAAATGCCATGGAGGACAAGGGAAAGCGAAGTGGTAGCGCCCCGCGCGACACCAGTTGGCTGGTTTTCCATAGAAGCCAGCGGTGTGCCGAGCTTTTCCGGCAGAGCAGCTTCACCCCCAGCGTAAAGGAGCAGGAGCGGATCTTCATCGATGGTGAGCGTGATGGCTTTGCCTCCGGCATCCAAGTCGCGGCGGCTTCCGTCGAGATGGATCGCCCGCACAGCCCCTACACCCCGCAACGGCACAGCTGCATCCACCCGGCCGTGATCTTTCCACAGCACTTGGAGGCATCGCTGGTCTTTGTCTCTGAACAAGACCGCATGGACGCCGTCGGGGTAGATCCGTTCCACCACGAATTTCTTGATCGAGATCGCGTTCACGCCATTGTAATAGGCGATCGCATCGAGCCGCGGGCAGTAGCGATTGTAGCGGCAATCGAAGACATTGTGAGAATCGCCGGCGCTTCCGTGATCCTTCCCTTCCGGGTCGGGATAAAGCAAACCGAACCAGGAAACCTTTGCGCCGCCACAGGCAAAGAACGTCGCGAACTTTTTGATGACCTCCGCCGCCACGATTCGACGCGTAAGCCCCTGACTGTTCAGGCCCAACTCCGTGGACCAGAGCGGTTTCACCACCCCGTATTTCTGCATCAAATCATGATATTGCTGCATAGTCCGGCGGACGTCCTCGGAGTGCTCGTAGATATGAAAATCGTAGGCGTCGCACCATTGTCCGTAGCCTGCTTTGAAGTACTCTTCATTCGGTTCTACTGAAGTCGCGACTACCGGGATGGATGGGTCCACCTTTTTTACTTCCTCGTACACCGCCCGATAGGCCGCGACGTTCGCTAAAACGCGCGTTCCGGTTCCGTGAGGTTCATTTCCGAGATTAATGATCATCGGACGAACCTTGCCGTATTGCTCGATCAAATTGCGCACTCCTTGCCGCAAGGCGGTTTCGTCGTACTCCGTTTTCCCGGTTTCGATCCCGGCGATGGGCGTATTGGTAAGCCAGCCCATCCCAAGCTTTGCGCACAAGTCGAGCGAAGGCGCCTCGGGCTTGTAGGGCGGCTTGGATGACCAGCCTCCCCAAAGGCCGCAGATGCGGATGCCGAGACGGTCGGTGAGCTTCACATATTCCGAAAAACGATTGTCCCAGTTGCGACTCGTAAAGGGAATATCATCGGGGGGATATTGCCTGGCCTCGGCCTCCGGCAGGATGGCGAGTGAAGTATAGTTACGAAAAGGTTCCTCACCCTCCTGAGGAATTTCGGCATGCACTTCATAGTAACGCCCGATTTCCAGCGGCACCGCGCTCAAATCGAGGGTCGCGTCATAGCTAAGCTTGTCCCCTTTTTTCTCGGAATGACCCAGTGTTACTTGAACCGGCTTCGTTTGTTCGGCTCCCCAATAGTCGCGAACGACGTAGGTGAGCGTGTGCTGGTCATCGCGCAGCGGCTTGCGGGCTTCCACCGTCACCGTGACTTTGCGGGAATCCTGGGGAAAGAGCAGATTTCCCAGTTGCGCCGTGGAAAAAAGGATGCGCGAAATGCGATCATCCCGCCGCGGCGCCGGCGAGAGATAGGAAGCGGAAAGCTCGTCGATGTGCAGGCTGCCCCAGCATTTCTCCAGCTTGATTTGAAAACGCGCCGAGGCCGTTTCGTTGGGCAGCAGGAGCCTTTTCTGGATCGACTCCCAGGGATGCTGCCCATACACTTCGGCGATGGTGAAGTGATCGAGCACTTTTCCGGAAACATCGAGCGCCTCCAGCAGGATCGCACCGTGGTAGGAGTTATCCGGTGATTGCAAATCGGCCTTGGCCTCCAGCGAGATCTGCCATTGGCCGGGCGCGGCAGGAAAAGTGGCGCTGGTGGCGCTGCACGGCTTGGCCGCATCATCCACGGATCGGGAGAGTTGCAGTGAACCGGCGCCTTTGGATGTTACTTTACTATCTATGGAAACACCGTCTGTTGCACTCCATCCGCCGGGGAGCCTGGCCTCGTCAAATCCCGCCTGAAACGCCGCCGGGTGCGCATAAACAGCCATGAGCGCATCTGCCCGCATATCGGCGAGATAGAGCACCGGTTGCTTGTTTTGAGCATCGGAATCCGCCGTGAGCGAGAGCGCAAGTTGGCGGAGCGGTCCATGCCATTTACCGTCTTTCGCCCCGCCCCAATGTTCTCCGCCGGCGATCTCCTGCGGTTGAATCGTAAAGTCATGCCACTGGCCGTCGTGCGGAATCTGCACTCCCTTGCGCTGGTGCGTCTGCCCCGTGACATCGACGAGGGTAACGGTGATTGAGGCCGCGTTTTCCGATTTCTCCCGAAGATGAATCGCCGGGACATCCTTGGCTTCCAGGTCCGGCAGATCCTTGATCGCGGCCACGTAAGCGCCGCCGCCCGAGAAATCGCCGGCCAGCTTTAGCGCAGATTTTTGCCGCACCCCTTCATCCGCTACCACCGAAAGCGAGCCCTTTGCACCGGGAAACTCTTCGCCGCGACTGAAACGCCAATCGTGCTGGCCCTCGAGGATTTCCGACAAAGCCACGACGCGGGTGACCTCCGCACCGGCTACTTCCACGGGAGGCGAAACGATGTCCAGAGAGCCAAACCAAAGCGTGGGCGTTTTCTGCGAATCGGAGCGCCCGGCGAGAATATAAATAGCGGTCGCCGGCCCATGCCATGCGCCGTCTTTCGCACCGCCCCACGATTCGTATTTGGCAATACTAGTTACCGCATCGGCATCCCCGCGATGCGCAAAAAAGCGCTGCAGCGGCAGCACGAGCCGTTGCCAATCCGGCTTGGGCTCAAGTTTGATGGAGATTTGGTGGGTCTGTCCCGATGCATCGTTAATCCGCAGCGTGAAATGATCCGTCTCCGGACTGCGAATCCACATCGACAACTCGCGAATATCGATCTTATCGATCTTGCGCCCCGCCTGCACGTAGTTGCCGCCTTTGGTGAAATCACCCCGCAATCTCATGCTGGGATGCCCTTCTACCGTGGCACCGGCATCCGTGCTGAGTTCGCCGGTGGCGCCGGGAAATTCCGCCCCATTTCCAAAGGCCCATCCCGCCGCCGGATCATGCGGATCTATCAACGAAATGGCCTCCTGGCCGCGGGCAGCGCAGGTGATTAAACACATCGAAAGCAACGCACCGAGCCAATACGCAATGGATCGCCGCCGGTTCATGGAGGAAAACAGGTTCTTCACGCGGCATAACGATTCCCCAATGCCGGGAATGTTATACTCAAAGTGCTTCTTTCAGGATTTGAAAAAGATCGGTGCTCTGCAAAAACCCGTGCAGCTTTTCGGAGCCATCCCCTCGCCCGATCGCGATCACATCTTCGGCATTGTTCATGCCTGAAGGTGCGTAGAAGGCGGCAGGCTCCGTACGGCTGCGCGGCACGGGTGAAGCCGCGGCAGCGGGTGGATGCTCGCCAGGAGCGGGGAGCAGCGCGGGAGTTCCCTGAGGCGGCCCATTCGGTCCCGTAGCCCAGGTGACATAGGGATACCCGGCCGCATTGCTCCCTAAAAGGGCGACGCCGCGATCCTGCCTCAGCGGGTAGCCATTGATACTCATCCCCCCGGTTGAATGCCTGCCGGCGGCGATAATGAGCGATTTTTTTCCCGCATATTTATCGGCCGTCACGATGGCTCGATCCAGCGCGATGGTTTCCATGATCGTGCGCTCTCCTTCGTTTCGCTCCGCGGCGCTGCCTACGAGCGAAGCATCGACGATCAGCAGATAACCTTTGCCGTTCTGCTGCAAAATGCTGATGGCCCGCCGCACCATATCGGAAAGCGCAGGCTGCTGGCTGGACGCCTCGATATCGTTGCTAAAAGCCATCGAATCGGGAGCGAAAACGCCGATGACTCCCGATTCCTGAAACGACGCCAGATTTTCCAGCTCCGCCTTGGTACTTACAAATTCGCAGCCTTTCTTTTGAAATTCAGCCAGCAAATCGCGGCCATCCTTGCGCCGGCCTCCGCGGGCTTCCGGGAGAAAATCATTGGTGCCGCCGCCAAGCGCCACCTCAGGCTGAAACTTCTCCAGCAGTTGCAAAGCGACAGCGCTCGTGTCCCGCGAATCGGAAGTGTGCGCGTAGAATGCAGCTGGCGTGGGCGACGTGAGCGAACCATTGGTTACAATGCCGATGGCCCGGCCTTCCGCTCGCGCCAGGGCAGTGATCGTCTGCAACGGCTGGCCCTGGGGATCAACGGAAAGCACGTGATGATTCACCCGCACACCGGTAGCGAGAGCGCTCGCCGCCGAGGCATCGTCAGGAACAGCATAGTCGCTCGCCGGGTTCCGCAGCAGAGCGAGATTGGGAAACGATTCCAGCCCCAGCGCGTGATCGGCTCCCCCATCGTACAGGCGGGCAGCCGTCACCTGCCGTGACACCATGCCGTCGCTCACGAAAAGAATGATCCCGAACGGCTTCTGGACAACCCACGTGCGGATGTAGAGGTAGCCCACCCCCAGGAAAACGAGCAGACAGGCAAGGGCGAGCAATTGGTTGCGGAGCTTCATTCAGTGGCGACAGAGCGCCGGATTCAAATGATCCACGGCGGATTTGGCAATGCGCGATTCTCCACGGGGGCGCTGCCTGCACACCTCCTACTTTTTCGGTTTGCGCAGGACGAATTTGTACCAGCGCGCTCCGGATTCAGGATCGGGAATCACGATAACAAATTCCCCTCCCTCTTTGGCAGCTGTCACCGGGGTTCGTTTTTCGATTCCCGTTCCGCCTCGTTCGGTCGTTACCGCGAGAAGCTCATATTCCAAATCTGTGGTATCCAGTGGAATTTGGAAGCCTTGCGACCGGTCTGCACCACGGTCCGCCTTGGGATTTTTCCAATGGGGCATCCAAGCCACTCCGTTGACGTAGGTCGGCTCATTCAACAGGCTCCCCTTACCCGGCTTGGCATTTGCCCCATTTACCCAATAGATCGACCCCTGGCGCACGTGCAAAGCAGAAGGGCCATCCACCCATGCCTCAATCACGACCTCCTCGCTGGGTAACGCGGCAACGGCGGAGGCACCTAAGAGCAGTAGTCCAAGAAGGGGTGGAATTGCTTTCTTCACATGGCTCTGTTGCGCAATATTCCTCACTTTTTCAATCACAATATTGCTTCGCGCCTTCATGCCGGAAGGCACGATCCGTAAATGTTCGCGTATCGTCTCCCTTTGTTATCCCCTTTGCCTGACCCGCTCTGCTTATGACGTTTTTGCTACCGGAGATTGATCGCATTCTGCAGCAGGCCGTGCAGGACCATCAGTCCGGCCGGCTGGCGGAGGCGGAAGCTGGCTATCGCAAAGTGCTGAGTGCAAATCGCGACCATTTCGACGCGCTGCATCTGCTGGGAGTGCTCGCCCTCCAGATGGGTCAAGCGCAGGTCGCTCTCCAGCTTCTGCAACGCGCGATTCAGATCGAGCCCCGCTCCGCAGATGCACAACAAAATCTGGGGAACGCTTATCTGGCCACTGGGAATGTCGAGAATGCCATCGGGGCATTTAAGATAGCTATCCAGCTAAATCCTGGAAGCGCGAGTGTTTTTCATCGCCTGGGGAATGCCCTGCAGGCGAAAAGCGACTGGGAAGCAGCGATCGGCGCTTACCGCGAAGCGCTGAGGCTGGAGCCGGCGAGTGCTTCCATTCGCAACAGCCTGGCCAGCGCATGGCAAAATAAAGGCCAGATCGCCGAGGCCATGGCCGAGTATCGCAGGATAATTGCGGACAACCCGGATTTCGCCGAGGCCTATAACAATCTCGGAAACGCGTTTTCCGCAAACAAGCAACTGAATGAAGCGATCACCACGTATCGCAAGGCCATGCAGCTCAAAGCGGATTACCATGACGCGGCCTTCAACCTCGGTCTCGCGCTGGCCGAGACTGGCGATTTTGATGAAGCCATTTCTGTCTTGCGCGATGTCGTACGCACGAAGCCGGGGCATGGGCCGGCCCGCATTGGTCTGGGAAATGCCCTCGCCGGCCGGGGATATTTCGATGAGGCCGTCACTAGCTACCGTTCCGCTTTGGAGATCCGTCCACAAGATTCCCAGGCATGGCTGGGATTGGGGAATGCCTATCACGCCCTGGGACAAGTCAGTGATGCGGCCAATGCCTACGAACGCGCCGTTTTGCTGGAGCCGGGATCGGCGGCGAATCACAGCAATCTCGGCAATGTCCTGCGCGAGATGGGCCGCATCGATGAAGCAATCGTTGAATGCCGGCGCGCACTTCGCCTCAATCCCAACTCCGCCGAAGCGCATAACAATCTCGGCCTCGCCCTGCGAGCCGACGGCCAGTTTGAAGAGGCGCGGGACTCGTTTCAAGAGGCGATTCAACTTAGTCCCGAGACCGCGCAGATTCATAACAATCTGGGAAATGCCCTTCGGTCGCTGGGAAATCTCGATGGAGCAGTCCTCTCTTTCCAGGAAGCAATCCGGCTTGATCCCAAATATGCCGACACATTCAGAAATCTCGGCAATGTTTACAAAGACATGGGAGAGATCGATCTGGCGATTGCTAGTTATCGCCGAGCGGTAGAAATCGATCCTTCGTGCCCCGAAGTGCACGGCAATCTGGTTTACGCGTTGTCCTTTAATCCAAAGTCAACCACCGAGGATATCCTGGCTGAGAGCCTCGAATGGGATCGGCGGCACGCCCAGCGATTGAGGAGCAGAATCCGCCCGCACTCGAACGACCCCTCTCCCGAGCGCCCCTTAAAAATTGGCTATGTCTCACCCGATCTGCGGCAGCATGTAGTAGGAGCAAATCTGGAGCCGCTTTTACGGCATCACAACCGCGAGCAGTATCATGTCTACTGCTATGCAAACAATTCACGCCATGACGCCTTTACCGAGCGGCTTCGCGGCCATGCTCACGCCTGGCGGGAGATTACCGGCGTTCCGGATGACGCCGTCGCGGAGGCGATTCGCGCGGATAAAATCGATATATTGGTCGATCTCGCCCTTCATGGCGCCGGCAACCGGCTGATGCTCTTCGCTCGAAAGCCCGCGCCGATTCAAGTAACGTATCTGGGGTATTGCGGCGCGACTGGATTGGAGGCCATCGATTACCGGTTGAGCGACCCATACATCGATCCCGAGGACAGCGACCTTTCCTGCTATCGTGAAGAAACCATTCGGCTGCCACATACTTATTGGTGCTATCAGCCATTGGGAGATACGCCTCCCATCAACCCCCTGCCCGCTCTGGACGCCGGTTACGTCACCTTCGGCTGCCTGAACAACTTGGGGAAGGTCTCCCGTCCCGCACTCGATTTGTGGATTCAAATCCTCGCGAGCACACCGCGTTCACGGCTGCTGCTTCAAGTACCCGCGGGATCACCACGCACCAAGCTCCTGGAATACTTTTCCAGGAACGGGATCGCCTCTAACCGTGTTACTTTTGCAGACCGCGCTTCCTGGGCGCGGTTTTTGCAAAATTACCAGGCGATGGATATCGCCCTGGATCCTTTTCCGTTCAATGGGGGCATCACGAGCTGCGACGCGCTTTGGATGGGTGTGCCCGTCGTGACACTCTCTGGCAAGACCTCTGTAGGCCGCGGCGGAAGGAGTATTCTTTCCAACCTTGGTCTTCCTAGACTGATCGCCGCAACTCCCGGCGAATACTGTGAAATTGCTCATGATCTCGCTGCGGATCTCTCCAGATTGAGCGACATGCGAGCGGGCCTGCGCGAGCGCATGGAGCATTCGCCTTTACGTGATGCCACCGGTTTCGCTGACGATGTCGAGATGGTGTATCGCCAAATCTGGCGAAAATGGTGCGATCACAAGTAACTCGCGACGCTGAAAACCTCGCACGCGCTATTCCTTTCGATAGTCACGCTCCACCTTGGCGATGCGCAATTGATAGTCCGAGTACCAAACGCGCTTCCCCGCATCCTGCGCCGGTTTGTGTTCCAGATGCGCCTTCCAGGCTTTGATCGAATCTTCGTCTGACCAATAGGACACGGTAATACCAAAGCCATCAGCCCCTCTCACGCTTTCAATCCCGAGACAGCCCGGTTGCTGGGCAGCGAGTTCCGCCATCCGCTGTGCCATGTGCTCGTATCCACGATCTCCTTCGGTTCGCTGGGATGTAAAAATCACGGCATAGTACGGCGGCTCAGGAGTATTGGCGAGCAATGGCATGGCGAAGCCTCACTATAGGAACAAAGCCCGAAACTGCCAGCGGACAGCGCTGATATCCCGTGTTCTATGGAGAGGTCTTTTCCGGCTTTGGCCCCGCTTGCAATATCTCGGTAAGCGGGCGTCCCTCGATGTCTGGCAGTTTGACCCCGAGCAACTCCGCAATCGTCGGCGCTACATCCAGATTAGAGATTCGTCCCAGCTTCACTCCCGGTTTGATTCCGTAACCCCACGCGATGAACACGCCATCCAATTCCGGATCGCTGGCCGGATAGCCATGCGTGCCGAGATAAGTTTTCGACTCGACCACCGCATCGTCTCCGACGGCGGGCCCTTGAAACGCATATCCTGCTTTCGCAAATAAAATGAGATCACCCACACCTTGGTTTTCTTCCGGCGTAGGCATGCCCAGGCTCGGGCCATCGGAACCATTAATCACCTGATCAACGCCTTCCGCCTTCTCAAACAATTCGCGAAGCCGGGGCAACAACGCCTGCTTTTTTTAATGAGCCAATCGGAGCCAGTTCTTCCCCCGCGATCCCTTTCGTA
>OUNM010443663.1_pt1 | contig 70670 bp, 74 predicted proteins | sample 1769961 | NCBI WGS metagenome assembly OUNM01 (sample SAMEA3914820, study PRJEB12502) | metagenome | biome: forest; material: soil | place: USA | collected 2012-03-12 | depth 0.3 m
AGCAGGCCGATGCCGCGCACCTCCAGCAGGTTCATCAGCAGGTCGGGGCAGCGGCCCTCCAGCGTGGACTGCGAGACGCGGTACAGGTCCACCGCGTCGTCCGCCACCAGGCCGTTGCCGCGCGAGATCAGCTCCAGCCCCAGCTCGCTCTTGCCCAGGCCGGACTCGCCGGTGAGCAGCACGCCCACGCCCAGGATGTCCATGAACACGCCGTGCCGCGTGGTGCGGTCCGCGAACAGCTGGCTGAGGTAGGACCGTACCAGGTCGATCACGTGGCCGGCGGACGCCGAGGTGACGAACAGCGGGATCTCCGCGCGGTCGCACAGGGCCACCAGGCGATCGGGCGGATGCTCGTTGTCCGCCACGATGATGACCGGCGGCTCCAGCGTGACGATGCGCTGGATGCGGCGCTCCAGCACGTCCGCGGGGGCGTTGGCAAGATAGGCCACCTCGCGGGTGCCCACCAGCTGCACGCGGTACGGATGGATGTAGTTGAGGTAGCCCACCAGGTCGGCGGCGGAACGCGCCTCGCGCACGGCCGCCTCGTCGAAGCGGCGCTCCGGGTGCGCATGGCCGGCGATCCATTCCCACCGCAGGGCGGGCTGGTGTTCCTCGAACAGCGCTTCCGCGCTGATGACACTGGGTTTCATGGGGCCCCCACGCTCGCTGGCGCTCGCTGCCCCCCGAGGGGGCTCATGCAGCGGACTGGCGGAGCCAGCTCCGCGCATGGCCCTGGGGTGGGCCTGCGGCCGGCGGGCGGCTCGCTGCGCATCGCCCCGGCAGGAATCTTCACGCGACGGACTTCAGCGGTTCCCAATCGGAGATCAGGCGGTGCAGCGTGGCCGCATCGGCGTCGCCCTTCAGGCGCGCGCGCAATTCGCGGTCGGACAGCATCTCGGCGATCTCGGACAGAATCTCCAGGTGGCGCTGCGTGGCGGCTTCCGGCACCAGCAGGAAGATCAGCAGGCCGACGGGCTCGTCGTCCGGCGCGTCGAAGGGGATGGGCTGCTGCACGCGGATGACCGCGGCCAGCGGGTTCTTCAGGCCCTTGACACGGCCGTGGGGCACGGCCACGCCATGGCCGAGGCCGGTGGAGCCCAGGCGCTCGCGCGCGAACAGGTTGTCGGACACCGTGGCGCGCGCGATGGCGTGCTGGTTCTCGAACAGGACGCCCGCATGCTCGAACACGCGCTTCTTGCTGGTGGCATCCACGCCGACTTCGACGTTGGCGGCGGGGAGAATAGCGGCGAGACGGTTCATGGAGGCGCACTCCGAGGGTACCGGAGTTCCTGTGGCTGGACCCGGCTGTCCCCGGGCTGGAGCAGTCGATTATAGGAATCAGGCAAGCCGCGTGCGCGCCTGTCGTTGGGGCGACGGCTCCAGGTGCCAACTATTTGTTGCGTTGCAGCACCGACATCGCCATCGGAGGCACGCGCGCCCCTGGAACGACGAAGGCGGCCCGCGGGCCGCCTTCGGAAGGGATTCGGGTGACCGCTGGCCACCGCCCCGTCAGGGCGCGGGCGCCTCCTGGCGCTTGGAAGCGGGGTGCTTGTGGTCCTGCAGGCGGTCCTTGTGGCGGACGACCTGGCGATCCAGCTTGTCCATCAGCTGGTCGATGGCGGCGTAGAGATCCTCATGGGCCTGCTCGACGAAGATGTCCTTGCCCTTGACGTGCAGCGTGCATTCCGCTTTCTGCCGTCGCTCCTTCTCCGTCTTGTTCTCGACGGTGAGCAGGACGTTGACATCCACTACCTGGTCGAAGTGCCGGGTGACGCGGTCGAGCTTGGTGAGCACATATTCCCGCAGGGCCGGAGTGACTTCGAGATGATGGCCGCTGATCGTCAGATTCATCAGTGCCTCCTTTCAACAAGGTTGCGACAACCAGGCACCCCAAGCCGCCAGGCCTGCGGTGCCCCCGTGACCCAGGGTTCGGCAAGATGCCGGCCCGGGACACTCGGTTCCAGCGTACGCCCCCTGGCCCGTTCGCGCCAGTCTGGCCGGATGGCCTGCCCCCGGGGTAGACTGCCAGAGGTCGCGGGCCGCGCACGGCCGGGCGCAGCCTCCGGGCCGCCATCCGGGAAGAGGGTCAATGCTCAACGTGTTCACGCTGGTCAACGGCCGGTTGTTCCAGGAAGAAATCGAATCCAGCGAGGCGCTCGCCTCCGTCCAGCCCGTGTGGGTGGACCTGGAGAATCCGTCGGTCGCCGAGAAGGGCTGGGTCGAATCCCGCTTCGGGCTGCGCATCCCCGAGAACATCGTGGACGAGGACCTCGAGGAATCCGCGCGGTTCTACGAGGAGGACGACGGCGAGCTGCACATCCGCTCAGACTTCCTGATCGGCGACGAGCAGGACCCGCGCAACGTGCGCGTGGCGTTCATCCTGCACGGCAAGGTGCTGTTCTCCGTCCACGGCGAGGACCTGCCGGTGTTCCGCCTGCTGCGCCTGCGCGCGCGCCGCATCCCCGCGTTGATCGAGGATGCCAAGGACGTGCTGCTGAAGCTCTACGACGCCGACGCGGAATACTCGGCGGACTCGCTTGAGGGGATCTACGTCAACCTCGAGCGCATCAGCGCCCGGGTGCTGAAGCAGGGCATCGACGACCAGGCCGCCGGCGAGGTGCTGGCCGCCATCGCGCGCGAGGAAGACCTGAACGGCCGCATCCGCCGCAACGTGATGGACACGCGTCGCGCCGTCAGCTTCATGATGCGCAGCCGCATGCTCAATGCCGAGCAGTTCGAGGAGGCGCGGCAGATCCTGCGCGACATCGATTCGCTGGATTCGCACACCGCGTTCCTGTTCGACAAGATCAACTTCCTGATGGACGCCACCGTCGGCTTCATCAACATCAACCAGAACAAGATCATCAAGATCTTCTCGGTGGCCAGCGTCGCGCTTCTGCCGCCCACGCTGATCGCCAGCATCTACGGCATGAACTTCAAGGCCATGCCGGAGCTGGACTGGTCGCTCGGCTACCCCTTCGCGCTGGGGCTGATGGTGGCGTCGGTGGCGGCGCCGTTCATCTACTTCAAGCGCAAGGGCTGGATGGGGTGAGCGTGAACTGCACCACGTCGGTGGTGCCCGCGTCGAACGCCGCCTCGCAGTAGGCCAGGTAGAAGCGCCACAGCCGCACGAAGCGCTCGTCGAAGCCTTGCGCGCGCACCTGCGGCAGGGCGGCCTCGAAGGCGGCGGACCAGCGGCGCAGCGTCTCCGCGTAGTCGCGGCCGAACGCGAAGCGTTCCACCACCTGCAGCCCCGCCCGGGCGGCCTCGGCCTCGAACACCGCCGCGCTGGGCAGCATGCCGCCCGGGAACACGTAGCGCTGGATGAAATCGGTGGAGCGCGCGTAGCGTTTGAACAGGTCGTCGCGGAGGGTGATGGACTGGATGCAGGCGCGCCCGCCCGGCTTCAGCAGGCGGCGCACGCTGGCGAAATACGTGGCCCAGTATTCGCGGCCCACGGCCTCGAACATCTCGATGCTGACGATGGCGTCGAACGGCGGGTCGGCCACGTCGCGGTAGTCCTGCAGGCGCAGGTCGGCGCCCGGGACCCGGTCCTTCGCCCAGGCGAGCTGCTCGGACGACAGCGTGACGCCCACCAGGGACGCGCCGAGCCCGTTCACCGCGGCCTCCGCCACCGCGCCCCAGCCTCAACCGATCTCCAGCACGCGCGAGCCCGCGCCCACGCCCGCCTGCGCCAGCGCGCGCGCCACCTTGGCGTGCTGTGCCTGCGACAGCGGCTGCTGCGGATCGCCCTGGAACCACGCGCTGGAGTAGTTCATCGTGGGGTCGAGCCACAGGCCGTAGAACGCGTTGCCGAGGTCGTAGTGGGCCTGGATGTTGCGACGGCTGCCCGTGCGCGTGTTGCGGCGCAGGAGATGCATGGCGCGATGCGCCAGCGCGCTCCACCAGCGGCCGTAGACCGCGCGCTCCAGCACGTCCCGGTTGGCCAGCAGCAGGCGCAGCAGGTCGGGCAGCGAGGGGCTGGACCATTCGCCGGCCAGGTAGCCCTCGGCCAGGCCGATGTCGCCCGTGCGCAGCACGGCGGCGCAGACGCGCCAGTCGTGCAGGGCGATGGCGGCAGGGGGCAGGCCGGCCGGGGCGCCGTCCCCGAAGCGATGGTGCAGGCCGTCGGGCGTGTGCACGTCCAGGGTGCCGACGGTGAGCCCGCGCAGGAGCACCAGGACGGCGCGTGCGGCGGCGGGCGGACGTGCGGGCGCGCGAGCGGGCGTGCGCGAGGGGGTGCGCGCGGGGGTGCGCGCGGGGGTGCGCGGCGTGGCCGGCCTGCGCGAAGCGGAGGCGGCGGCCTGGGCGGGGTCGGTGCGGAGCGTGTCGAGCGTCATGCGGCGTCGATCCGTGGCGGATCCCGGAAGTGTGCCCGGCCGCCGTGGGTCACGGGGCTCGCCGGGGCGGGAGGCAGGGAAAACACGGCCAGGCGGCGGCGCCACAGCGCCAGGGCCTGCCAGTGGATGCGCGCGACGATCGCCACGGTCATCAGCGGCGAGCGCCACAGCGCCTGGCGGGCGGCGGAGCGGGTGAGGGGCTGCAGCGCGCCCGAGACGCTGGTGACCAGCGCGGGGCCGTCGGCGGCGGGGTCGTCCCACCATTCGATGCGCACCGCGGTGCGGCCGAGGAACGGTGCGTCGCCGGGCGCGTCGCCGGCGCCGGCGGCCGAGGCGGCGGCGCCCAGGTCGCTGCGCACGAAGCGGAAGCGGTACTCGCCCTGCACGGGACAGAACGGCGAGACGTGGAAGGTCTTGCGGGCGACCAGCTCGGCGCCGAAGGCCAGGCCCGGCGGCTTCAGCAGGTAGCCGTGGCGCTCGCCGAAGGTGTTGTGCACCTCGGCCAGCACCGCGGCCAGCGACCCGTCGGCGCGGTGCGCGTACCAGAAGCTCACCGGCTTGAAGGCCACGCCCAGCATGCGCGGGAAGCAGTGCAGCCAGACCTCGCCATCGGCGTCGTGCACGCCCTCGCGCGCCAGCAGCGCCTCGAACCACGCGAGGCTGTCGTCGCGGCCGTCGCCATGGTCGCGGTCGCGGAAGCCGAAGAGCGCGCGGCGGTTGCGCGCCAGCGCGGGATCGGGCCGCGTGCGCAGCGAGCGCATCGGCAACAGCAGGAAGGTGGTGGGATAGGCGAAGCGGTGGACGACGGGCGTGCGCCGTTCGTGCCGCACCTCGCCCACGCCCAGGCGCGCGCGCGCGGTCACGCCGCGTCCTGCCAGTCCTGCGCGGGCAGGCTGACGGCAGGGCGGCGCGGTAGCAGGCCCGCCGCGTCCCAGCGGTCCACCAGGGCCTGCGCCACGGCCTGGCCGGCGCGCAGGCCGTCCTCGTGGAAGCCGTAGCCGGTCCAGGCGCCGCAGAACCACACCCCATCCTGGCCCTGCAGCGCGGGCAGGCGCTGCTGGGCATCGATGGCGGCCTGGTCGAACACCGGGTGCGCGTACGTGTAGCGGCCCAGCACCGTCTCCGGACGCGGCGGGCGCACGGGGTTCAGCGAGACCACCACCGGCGTCCTCCACGGCAACGGCTGCAGCCGGTTGAGCAGGTAGTGCAGGCACACCGGGGCCTCGTCGGCGGCCGCGCGCGGCGCGCGCTCGTAGTTCCACGCGGCCCACGCCGCGCGGCGGCGCGGCAGCAGCGTCGCGTCGGTGTGCAGCACCGCCTCGTTGGGTTGCGTGCGCAGCGCGCCCAGCACCTGCGCGCGCGCCCGCCCGGGGTGGGGCAGCATCGCCAGCGCCTGGGGCGCGTGGCAGGCCAGCACCACGTCGTCGAAGGCCTCCACGCCGTCGGTGCTGTGCACGAGCAGCGGCTCGCCGGGCGCGCGGCCCGGCTGGATGCCGTGCACGGGCGTGGCGGTGCGCACGTCGGGCATGCCGCGCACCAGCCGCTCGACGTAATGGCGCGATCCGCCGGCGACCGTGAACCAGGGCGGCCGGCCCGCCACCTGCAGCAGGCCGTGGTTGTGGCAGAAGCGGATGAGCGTGGCCACCGGAAAGCGCAGCATCTGCTCGGTAGGGCAGGACCAGATGCAGCCGATCATCGGCAGCAGGTAGCCGTCGCGGAAGGCCTGGCCGAAGCGGTGCCGGGCCAGGAACTCGCCCAGCGGCTGGCGCAGCGCGGCGTCCTCGTCGCGCCGGGCCAGCGCGGTGGCCAGGCGGTTGAAGCGCAGCAGGTCCCACAGCATGCCGTGGAAGCTGGGCCGCAGCAGGTTGCGGCGCTGCGCGAACAAGCCGTTCAGGTCGTTGCCGCACCATTCCAGCGGGCCGCCGCGCGCGCCGCTGCCGGGGCTCTGCACGGAGAACGACATCTCCGATGGCGCCGTCTGCACGCCCAGCTCGGCGAACAGCGCCACCAGGCGCGGGTAGGTGCTGCGGTTGAACACCAGGAAGCCGGTGTCGACGCCGTGGGTGATGCCCTCGAGCGTGACGTCCACGGTGTGGGCGTGGCCGCCGCAGCGCGGCTCGGCCTCGAACACGGTGACGTGGGCGGCGTGGCGCAGGGCGTGGGCTGCGCCGAGGCCGGAGATGCCGGCGCCGATGACCGCGACGCGCGGGGTGCGGACGGTCATGGCCGGCACCCCGCGGCAACGGCGGGCGTAAGAACCGCTGCGCAGCACCCCGGAGCGAACAAGGGAGGGAGGGAGGAGGAGAAGCGCTCCAGGTGCTGTTCCGTGGGAGACCCGACGGAGCTGCGCAGCGTGAAAAACAGGCGGGCGGCGTGAGTTGCCGCGGCTTCCCTTGTGACGGTACTGTGCATCCGAAGTTCCCGATGGCGCTGCAACGAGGGGTAACACCCTTGGGTGGTGACCGGTTTTGAATGGTCCTGATCCCTCTACGACCGGGCCGACGGAACGGATGCAAGGCCCGGCGTTTGTCCAGGACGAAGATTGACGATCTCGCGTTGGGGCGCCACAGTCTGGCCGAGTTTTGAGGATTTTGTCCAGGACAAAGATGAGCGATCCCGTGTATTCCCTTCTCACCATCGCCGCCGTCGAGCGCGAGACCGGCATCGGCAAGGACACCCTGCGCGCCTGGGAGCGGCGCTATGGCTTCCCCGCCCCGCTGCGCAACGCGCAGGGCGACCGGGCCTACACCTGGGAACAGGTCGAACGCCTGCGCCGCGTGCGCCGGCTGGTCGCGGCCGGCCATCGCCCCGGGGTGCTGATGCGGCTGAGCGTCGCGGAACTCGACGTCCTGCACCGCGAGGAACCTGCCGGCCGCCGCCTGCCGGCCCCGGGCACCGACCTGCCTCCGGTGCCCACGCTGCTCCCGCTCGACGACGGGCTGGCGACGCTGCGCGCCGGCGGGTCGCCCGCGCTGCGGCGCTGGCTGATGCAGGCGCTGGGCGAGGTCGGCCTGGCCCGCTTCGTGACGGAAGGCATCGCCCGGCTGTCGGAGGACATCGGGGGGGCCTGGGTGGCCGGGCGCATGCCCGTGTTCGAGGAGCACCTGTTCTCCGAGGCGGTGCAGACCGTGATGCGCCATGCGCTGCTGCCGCTGCAGCCGGCCTCGCACGACGCGCGGCCCCGGGTGCTGCTGACGACCCTTTCGGGCGAGGAGCATGGCCTGGGCCTGCTGATGGCCGAGGCGATGCTGGCGCTGGGCGGGGCCACGACCATCGCCCTGGGCACGGTCACGCCGATGGCCGACATCGTGGCCGCCGCGTTCGCGCAGGACGTGGACGTGGTGGGCCTGAGCTTCAGCGAGCGCGTCTCGCCCGTGCGCCTTCGCGCGGTCCTGCGCGAGGTGCGCACCCAGCTGCCCGCGCGTTTTGCGCTGTGGGTGGGCGGCGCGGGGGCGACGCGCGCGCCCGGCGCGGTACCCGACGGTTGCCGCGCGATGGGCCTCGCCGACGTCGCGCCGGCCCTGCGCGACTGGCGCGAGGAGGCGGGAGCGCCGATTGCATGCCAGCCCGCGATGCCGACGATTCTTCGGTCCACGGTGCAGGAAGGCTGACAGGACCGAACGAAAACCGGTGGCAGACCCGGACCGTTGTCACCAGAATGTCGAACCCGCGGAATAAAATGCCGGGTTGGAGGCACATTTCATGCTTTACCCGGAACTCTTCAAGCAGCTCGAGGCCGTCCGCTGGGACATGGACAAGGACATCCCGTGGGATACCTTCGACGCGTCGCTGTTGACCGACGAGCAGGCCACCACGATCAAGATGAACGCCATCACGGAATGGGCGGCGCTGCCGGCCACCGAGATGTTCCTGCGCGACAACCGCGACGACAGCGACTTCTCGGCGTTCATGAGCGTGTGGTTCTTCGAGGAACAGAAGCACTCGCTGGTGCTGATGGAGTACCTGCGCCGCTTCCGGCCCGACCTGGTGCCCACCGAGGACGAGCTGCACGCCATCCGCTTCGAGTTCGACCCCGCGCCCAAGCTCGAGACGCTGATGCTGCACTTCTGCGGCGAGATCCGGCTGAACCACTGGTATCGCCGCGCCGCGCAGTGGCACACGGAGCCGGTGATCCGCCACATCTACGAGACCCTGGCGCGCGACGAGGCCCGCCACGGCGGCGCCTACCTGCGCTACATGAAGCGCGCCATGACGCGCTTCGGCGATGAAGCCAAGGCCGCCTTCTCCAAGGTTGGCGTGCTGATGGCCAGCGCACGCCGCACGGCGCAGGCGCTGCATCCCACCAACCTGCACGTCAACGCGCAGCTGTTCCCGCGCGACACCGTGCAGAGCCGCCTTCCGGACCCGGAGTGGCTGGAAGGCTGGCTCGACACGCAGATCCAGTTCGACGCCGTGTGGGAGAACAAGGTGGTCGAGCGCATCCTGCACAACCTGGGCCTGCTGTTCGAGCGCAGCTTCGCGTCGGTGCAGGAACTCAATCGCTACCGCAAGGAGCTGGCGGCGGTGGTGGCGCGCATGGCGCCCGTGCCGGGCACGCCCGGTGGGGCCCAGCCCGCCTGATGCGTCGCCGCTGGCCTGTCGGCCAGCTTGCGCAGCCCCGCGCCGCCCGGTTTTCCCGGGCGTCGCCGCTTTCCCGGGGAACATATAATCCCGCGGTTTTGGCCTGATGTTTTTCGGCCTACTACGTCTTCCGCCCGAGGAACCATGAGCGACGCGCATCACCACGAATCCGAAGAACACGATTCCGGCATCAAGACGCCGAAGCAGTTGATCGCCGTGATCCTGGCCGCCTTCGTGGTGCCGGTGGTCGTCATCATCATGCTCACCCAGTTCGTGAGCCTCGAGAACAAGCGCTCGCCCGGCTCGGAGGCGCTCACCGCCAAGGGCGTGGCCACCCGCATCGCCCCGCTGGGCGCGGTGGACGTGCGCGATGCGTCGGACGTGGCGTCGCTGCGCACCGGGGAGCAGGTCTTCACCGGCCAGTGCTCGGCCTGCCACGCCACCGGCGCGCTGGGCAGCCCGAAGTTCGGCGACGCGGCCGCCTGGGCGCCGCGCATCGCCAAGGGCCTGGATGCGCTGGTGAGCTCGGCGCTGCACGGCAAGGGCAACATGCCCGCGCAGGGCGGTGGCGATTTCTCCGACTTCGAGGTGGCCCGTGCCGTGGTGTACATGGCCAACAAGGGCGGCGCCAAGTTCGACGAGCCGAAGGCGCCCGCCGCCGGCGCCGCCGCGGCTTCGGGTGCCGCGCCGGCCGATGCGTCGGCCTCCGCCGCGGCCACCGCGCCTGCGCCTGCCGCCGCCGCCTCCGCGGCACCGGCCACCGCCGCCATGCCAGCCCCGGCCGCTTCCAAGTGAACCGCGCGGCGCCCCGCACGCGCCGCACCCGTGACGAAGCCGCCTGCGGGCGGCTTCGCCGTTTTCCGGGCTCGCGCCCGGTGCCGTCCACCTTTCCTGCCCTGCCATGACGATGTTGGTGTTGATCCTGGTGGCGGGCCTGTGGGCGGGCCTGCAGAACACGCTGGCGGGCGGCGGCTCGTTCATCACGTTGCCGGCGTTGATCCTGGGTGGGTTGCCGCCGCTGGCCGCCAACATCACGTCCACGGTGGCGCTGTTCCCCGGGCAGGTCACGTCCGGCTGGGCCGGGCGCCAGCACGTGGGCGGCGCGGGCGCGCTGCCGTTCAAGGCCCTGTTCTGGCTGAGCCTGGCCGGCGGTGCGGTGGGCGGCGCCCTGCTGCTGGCCACGCCGTCCAGCGTGTTCGCGCGGCTCGTGCCCTGGCTGGTGCTGTTCGCCACCAGCGTCTTCGCGTGGGGCAGCTTCTTCCGCAAGCCGCCGGCGGCGGGCGTGGCGGCGCAGGATCACCCCATCGGCCCGCGCGCGGCGGCCGTCGCGCAGTTCTTCATCGCGGTGTACGGCGGCTACTTCGGCGGCGGCATCGGCTTCCTCATGATGGCCGCGCTCACCATGGCGGGCGTGCCCACGCGGTCGGCGGTGGCCACCAAGAACGCGCTGGCGGGCGTGATGAACGCGTCGGCGGTGCTGATCTTCGTCACGTCGCCGCAGGTGCACTGGCTGCAGGCGGCCGTGCTGGGCGCGGGTGCGATCGTCGGCGGGCTGCTGGGCGCATGGGCGGTGCACCGCGTGAACGAGCGCGCGCTGCGCGCCGGCATCGTCGTGCTGGGGGTGTTGCTGACGGTGGGGTTGTTCCTGCGGCCGATCTAGGAAGCGTCGCCCTCCTAGACGGACGACGCCACCAGCCCGGCCAGGCCCGCCCCCAGCACCACCGGGATCACGCCCGCCTGGAAGCGGAACAGCGCGACGGCGGCGGCCACGCCGATCACCGCGGACACCGTGTCGAGCGGGCCGCCGGATCCGGCCGGCCACAGCACGTGGATCGCGAAGAACACCGCCAGGTTGGCGATGACCCCCACCACCGCCGCCGTGATGCCGGTGAGCGGCGCGGTGAACGCGAGCTTGCCGTGCGTGGACTCGATGACGGGCGCGCCCAGCAGGATGAACGCGAACGACGGCAGGAACGTGAACCACGTGACCACCGCGGCCCCCGCGGCGCCGGCCAGGAACGGCGCGCCGGGGCCGAACACCTGCTGTGTCCAGCCGCCAACGAAGCCCACGAAGGCGACCACCATGATCAGCGGCCCGGGCGTCGTCTCGCCCAACGCCAGGCCGTCGATCATCTGCGCGGCGGTCAACCAGTGCGCGTGCGACACCGCGCCCTGCACGACGTAGGGCTGCACGGCGTAGGCGCCGCCGAACGTGAGCAGCGCGGCCTGCGTGAAGAACAGCCCCATGCGCATGAGCGTGCCGTCCCAGCCGCCGGCCAGGGCCAGCGCGCCCAGCGTGGCGGCCCACAGCCCGACGCACCACGCCAGCACGCGCGCGAAGCGCGCCCAGGTGAAGCGCGCGTGCGGGGGCGCAGGCGTGTCGTCGTCGATCAGCGCGGCGCGTGCCGGTGAGGCGGCCCTGCCGTGCGCCGCACCGCCGCGGAACGCGTGCGGCACCAGGCGCCCGCCCAGCGCCCCGAGGCCGGCCGCCCCCAGCAGGATCACGGGGAAGGGCAGCTGCAGCACCTGCAGGCCGATGAACGCCGCCACGGCGATCCCCACCAGCCAGGCGTTCTTCAGCGAGCGCGAGCCCAGCCGCCAGGCCGCGTGCACCACCAGCGCGGTGACGGCCGGCTTGATGCCGTGGAACACGCCGGCGACGGCGGGCACGTGGCCGAAGGCCAGGTACCCCCACGACAGCGCCACCAGGATGAACAGCGAGGGCAGCACGAACAGGCCGCCCGCCACGAGCCCGCCGGCGGTGCGGTGCATCAGCCAGCCCAGGTAGGTGGCCAGCTGCTGCGCCTCCGGCCCGGGCAGCAGCATGCAGTAGTTGAGCGCGTGCAGGAAGCGGCCCTCGGAGATCCAGCGGCGACGTTCCACCAGCTCCTCGTGCATGATCGCGATCTGCCCGGCGGGGCCGCCGAAGCTGATGAAGCCGAGCTTCAGCCAGAAGCGCAGGGCCTGGCGGAACGGTACGGACTCCATGGGTCAGCCGACGGCCTGGAAATGCTTCAGTGTCTTGACGGCGGCCCGCAGGTCGACCATCGACGCCGACGACGCTGGGGATGTCGAACGCAGCGAAGCCAGTGCGGGCAGGCCGTGGAGGGGGACCAGGCCGCCCTCTTCGACGTCGATGCTGACGAGCCACAGCATCTCCAGTGCGTCCAACGAGGCGAGCGGCTCCAGGCTTCGGGTTGATGACCTTCGCCCGCGGCCGGCCGACAGGCCGAACTCTTTCAACTGGCGCAAGGATTGCAGGAATCCAAGGTCGACCGGTCCTGGAGCCTCGATGTAGAGCTGTTGCAGCCCCGTGAGGCGGCCCAGGGGAGACAGGTCCTGCAGCGCGGGGGCGGCGCCCAGCCACAGGGCGCGCAGGCCGTTGGCGGCCGCCAACGGCGCCAGCGATTCGTAGCTGCCCCACTTGATGCTCAAGGCTTCCAAACGTGGCATGGCGCAGGCCGCGTCGAACAGTGTCTGGGGAACCTTGGACGACAGGACCAGGGTGCGCACCGGCAGTTCAGGAAGGCGCTCGCACCACTGTGCGACCAGGCGCGCCTGCGCCGCGCGTGTCAGCGCGGTCTGCGTGCACGAGACGTTGAGCGTCGCTTCGCCGTCGTAGTCGTCTGGATGCTGGATGGCGTCGGGGATCTCGCCGTTGAGTTGCCTGGCGGGCCAGTAGCCGTAAACGAGCGGATCGAAGCGCGGCGGCATCTAGTCCAGATCCCGGACCAGCAGGAGAGCCACGGCCTCCGTCCTGACGATGGCCTGTGTCACATGGAGGCTCCGCCGTGGGCGTCCGCGGGACTCAGCACTACGCCGAATCGCGATTGCAGGTCACGGGCCGTCAACGACTGCGGCGTCGGCCACGCGCCCGCCTCGATCGCGTCCGCGGCCGGCCCCATGTCCAGCGTGTGCACCAGGCCCAGGCCGCGGTCGGTGTGCAGGTACAGGCGGTCGTGCTCGTCCAGCCAGCAGCCGGCCACCTGCGCGGGCAGGCCGGTGTGCGTGGCCACGGACCAGCCGGCCGGCGCACCGCCGTCGTACGTGGCGGCCTGCACGCGCCAGATCCACGGCGAGGCCTCCAGCTCGACGAACACGCACTGAGGGCCGTTCTGGAAGAACCACTCGCCCTCGGGCGTGGCGGCGTAGTTGCGCTCGATGAAGCCCTTCAGCAGCGCGTGGTCGATGCGGCTGCCCTTCACCTGCGGGAAGCGGCCGGCGTGCTGGGTGCGCGCATCGCGCAGGTACCAGTCGCCGCGGGCGTCCAGGCCCAGCCAGCCGTAGCAGGCGGGGACGCTGGGCCACTTCTTGAGCGCGGCGAGCACGAGGTCGTCCATGCCCCGATCCTAAGCCCCGCCGTGCGCGCGCAGCCAGTCGAACACGCGCTGCGGCATGGTCATCACGTGGCCGGGGAAGCGGCCGGACGCGAAGCCCACGTGGCCGCCGTGCGCGGGCTGCCACAACGTGACGTGCGGGCCCACCTCGGCCTGCGCGGGCAGCGAGCGCGCCGGCACGAACGGGTCGTTCAGCGCGTTCAGCACCAGCGCGGGCAGGCGGATGTCGCGCAGGTGCGGCTTCGCGCTGGCGCGGCGCCAGTAGTCGTCGGTGTCGCGAAAGCCGTGCAGCGGCGCGGTGAAGACGTTGTCGAAGGCGTGCAGGTCGCGCGCGGCGCGCAGCGCGTTGGCGTCGAACAGGCCCGGGTGCTGGCGCAGCTTGGCCAGCGCCTTGGGCTTCATCGAGCGCAGGAACATCGGCGTGTAGGTGTGGCGGCCCAGGCCGCGCGAGATCGCGTGGCCGCCGGCGGCCAGGTCGATGGGCGAGCAGACGGCGGCGATGGCGCGCGCGTCGCGGTGCGCGGCGTGGCCGCTCTCCTCGGCCCAGCGCAGCAGCGCGTTGCCACCCAGCGAGACGCCCACCACGTGCAGGGGGGCGCCGGCGCGGCGCGCGAGGCGGTCGAGGATCCAGCCGATCTCGGCGAAATCACCCGAGTGGTAGGCGCGCGGGGCCAGGTTGAGCTCGCCGGAGCAGCCGCGGAAGTGCGGCACGGCGTAGGACCAGCCCGCGCGGCGCGCGACCGCCGCGAAGGCGCGCGCGTAGGTGCTCTGCGACGAGCCCTCCAGGCCGTGGAACAGCACCAGCCAGGGGGTGGGCGTGCCGTCGGGGCGCACCGGCGCCGCGGCCTCGGCGAAGTCGACGTCGATGAAGTCGGCATCGGGCGTGGTCCAGCGCTCCCGGCGGTACGCGGGCGGCGGGCCCTCGTCGGCGCGCGAGAACAGCGCCGGCCAGATCGTCTGCAGGTGCCCGCCGGGCAGCCAGCGCGGGCCCTGGAAGCCGGGGGCCGTCAATGCAGCGTGGCCGGCGCCTCGCCAGCGGGACGGGGCGCGTCGGCGGAGCCGGGGCTGGCGTGGTGCGCCACCATCCGCCAGCCTTGCGCCGTCTTCACGTAGACGTTGGTGGCCGTGACCCAGCCGGTGCGCGGCCCTTCGGACGTGACGGCGTCGATGCGCTCCAGCACGCTGTGCACGGCGGTGCCCATCGCCTGCACGCGGTGCACGTGCTCCGCGTGCACGGGGATGGGGCCATTGGCGAAGATGGCCTCGAACGTGGCGCGCACGGCCCGCGGGCCGAACACGCGGCCGCCGGCGGGGTGCACGCACACCACCTCGTCGTCGTCGGCCCAGACGGCCATGGCGCGTGCCAGGTCGCCTTCGCGCAGCGCGTCGTAGAACTGGGCCTCCACGTCGTCGGGAGTGGCGAGCAGCGCGGCGGCGGGCGGCTTGGTGGGCATGGATGGATCCTTTACCGGAACACCAGCGTGCGCCGGCCGTTGAGGAGGACGCGATGCTCCACGTGCCAGCGCACGGCGCGCGCCAGCACCACGCATTCCACGTCGCGGCCCACGGCGGTGCAGGCCTCGGGGGTCATCGTGTGGTCCACGCGCTGCACGTCCTGCTCGATGATGGGGCCCTCGTCCAGGTCGGCAGTGACGTAGTGCGCGGTGGCGCCGATCAGCTTGACGCCGCGCTCGTGCGCCTGGAAGTACGGCTTGGCGCCCTTGAAGCTGGGCAGGAAGCTGTGGTGGATGTTGATGGCGCGGCCGGCCAGGCGCTCGCAGAACTCGGGCGACAGGATCTGCATGTAGCGGGCCAGCACCACCAGGTCCACCTGCTCGCGGTCCACCAGGGCCTCCACCTGCTGCTCCTGCGCGCGCTTGTCGGCGGCGCTGGCGCCGGTGGGCAGCGGCAGGTGGTGGAAGGCGATGCCGTAGCCGGCGGCCAGGCCGGCGTAGTCGGCGTGGTTGCTGACGATGGCGGGGATGTCCACGTCCAGGTGGCCGCTCTGCCAGCGGAACAGCAGGTCGTTCAGGCAGTGGCCGTGCTGGCTCACCATCAGCATCACGCGCGGGCGGCGGGCCAGCGAGAAGAGCTGGGCGTCCATGCCGAACTGCTCGCGCAGGTTGGCGAACAGGCGGTCGAGCGTGGCGTGGTCGGCCAGCTGCGGCGGGGCCTCGAAATGCACCCGCATGAAGAAGCGGCCGGTGGCGCCGGCACCCGCCAGGTCGCCGAACTGCTGGGAATCGATGATGTTGCAGCCCGCCTGGTACAGCAGGCCCGAGACGGCGTGGACGATGCCGGGCGTATCAAGGCAGGACAGCGTGAGCACGAACTCGCGCGAGCGGGGCGGGGGCGCTGGCATGGTGGGCATTGTAGGGACGGGCCCGGCGGGCTGGCTTCGCACAGTCGGGCACGAGGCTTGCCTTGCGGTGCGCGTTCACGGCATGCTCGATGCCGGCGCCCGCCATCCCGCCTTTTCCGCACCGGCATGACCTCCTGCACCTTTCCCCGCCCCGTCCATCGACGCGTGCTCGGCGGCCTCGCCGGCGCCTTGGCCGGCACCTGGCTCGCCTGGTTGCTGGCCGCCGTGTTGATCGGCGGCATGGCGGCGCTGACGGCGCCGGCGTGGGCCGCCGGTACCGGCACCGGTAGCGGCCCGGCCACCGGCGCGGACGATGGCGGCGCGGCCGCCTTGCACGCCCGCTTCGACGGGCTTCACGACGCCATCGCGCACAACGCCTTCGGCCGCCCCCTGGCGATGTCGTCCACGCAAGCCAGCGACCGGCTGGAGGGCGACATCATCGCCCGCGTGGACCACCCGTTCGCCGACGTGGTGCAGGCGCTGCAGGGCACGCCGCGCTGGTGTGACATCCTGGTGCTCCACCTCAACGTCAAGCAGTGCCAGGGGCAGGGCGACCAGCTGCACATGCGCCTGGGCCGCAAGTTCGACCAGCCGGTGGAGGACGCCTACGCGCTCGCCTTCGCCTACCGCGTGGAGGCCAGCACCGCCGACTACCTGCGCGTGGCGCTCACCGCGCCCGACGGCCCGCTGGGCACGCGCGACTACCGCATCGTCGTCGAGGCCTCCCCGATCGACGCCGGCCACGCCATCCTGCGCCTGCGCTACGCCTACGGCTTCGGCACGATGGCGCGGCTGGCCATGCAGGGCTACCTGTCCACCGCCGGCCGCAGCAAGGTGGGATTCAGCAGCACCGGCGGCGACCCCGCCGCGCCGCAGTACGTGGGCGGCGTGCGCGGGCTGGTGGAGCGCAACACCATGCGCTACTACCTGGCCATCGAGGCCGTGCTGGCCTCGCCGTCGCCCGACGCGCGCCTGGCGGGCTGGTTCGACGCCACCGAGCGCTACGCGCGCCAGCTGCACGAGATGGACCGCGCCGATTACCTGGCGATGAAGCGCGCGGAGCTGCGGCGCGACGCCGCCACGCGATGAGCGACGCGCCGGCCGCCGCGGCCCTCGTGCCCGCGGGTGCCCCCGTGGCTGCCGGCGGCGACGAGGCCGGCATCTGGCGCGCCAGCGGCCGCTGGACCGTGCTGTCCCTGGGCCCCCTGGCCGACGCCCTGGCGGACGATGCCGCCGACGACGAGGCCGCCCGCGCGTTCCACGCCGGCCCGCCGCCGCGCGTGGTGGAGGGCGGCGACGTGCAGGCGCTGGACACCGTCGGGGCCCTGGTGCTGGCGCGCTGGGCCACGCGCCGGCAGGGCGCCGCGCCCGCCGTGGAATGGCGCGGCTGGTCCGAGCCGCATCGCCGCCTGCTGGACCGCGTGCTGCAGGCCCCGCCGGCGGCCGCCGCGCCGCCCGCGCCCGCGCGCGAGAACGCGCTGGCGCGCCTGGGGCGCGAGACCGTGGAACTGGCGCAGGAGACGCTCGCGCTGCTGGCCTTCCTGGGCGAGTGCGCAGTGGTGCTGTGGGGCGAGCTGCGCCACTTGCGGGCGTTCCGCTGGCGGCCCGTGCTGCACCACGTCGGGCTGACGGGCGTGTCGGCGCTGCCCATCGTCGGCATGCTCGGCCTGCTGATGGGCGTGGTGGTGGCCTACCAGGGCGCGGGGCAGCTGGCGCGCTATGGCGCCAACATCTTCGTCGTGGACCTGGTGGGGTTGTCGATGCTGCGCGAGTTCGCGCCGCTGGTCACCGCCATCATCGTGGCCGGGCGCTCGGGCTCCGCGTTCGCGGCGCAGCTGGGCACCATGGCCGTCACCGAGGAGATCGACGCGCTGCGCGCGCTGGGCCTGTCGCCGGTGGCGATGCTGGTGCTGCCGCGGCTGCTGGCGCTGGTGGTGGTGATGCCCCTGCTGACGCTGTTCTCGGACGCGCTGGGGCTGTTCGGCGGCATGCTGATGGCGGCGTCGCGCCTGCACGTGGGCTTCACCACCTTCCTGGAACGCCTGCCGCACGCCGTGTCCGCCACCACGCTGATGCTGGGCGTGGGCAAGGCGCCCGTGTTCGCGGCCATCGTGGCCGTGGTCGGCTGCCACCAGGGCCTGCGCACCGCCGGCGGCGCCGACAGCGTCGGCCGCTCCACCACGCGCAGCGTCGTGCAGTCGATCTTCCTGGTGATCGTGGCGGACGCCGTGTTCTCCGTCGCCTTCAACGTGCTGGACCTGTGATGGCCGACGAACCGCGCATCGCCGCCAACCCGTCCGCCCCGCGCGATGGCGCCGCCGGCACCGACCACGACCCCGCCATCGAGATGCGCGGCGTCGGCACACGCTTCGGCGAGCAGGTGGTGCACGAGCACCTCGACCTGGTGGTGCGTCGCGGCGAGACGCTGGCCATCGTGGGCGGCAGCGGCTCGGGCAAGTCCACGCTGCTGCGCGAGATGATCCTGCTGCACCACGTGGACGAGGGCACGGTGCACCTGCTGGGCGAGGACGTCACCGCGCTGGACGACGAGCGCGTGGCGACGCTGCGCCAACGCATCGGCGTGCTGTTCCAGCAGGGCGGGCTGTTCGCGTCGATGACGGTGGCCGAGAACGTGGCGCTGCCGCTGCAGGAATTCTCCAGCCTGCCCGAGGGCCTGGTGGCCGAGGTGGTGGCCAGCAAGATCGCGCTCGCGGGCCTGCAGCCGGAGGACGGCGCCAAGATGCCCGCGGAGCTGAGCGGCGGCATGGTCAAGCGCGCGGGCCTGGCGCGTGCGCTGGCGCTGGACCCGGAGCTGCTGTTCCTGGATGAGCCCACGGCCGGCCTGGACCCGGTGGCCGCGGATGCAGTGGGCCAGCTGGTGATCGAGCTGCGCCAGCTGCTGGGCCTGACGGTGGTGCTGATCACGCACGACATCGACCTGCTGTGGCAGGTGGCCGACCGCGTGGCGGTGCTGGGGCGCCACCACGTGGTGGCGCTGGGATCGATGGCGGAGCTGGCGAAGAGCGAGGAGCCCGAGGTGACGCCGTTCTTCGCCGGCGCGCGCGGGCGGGCGGCGGCGCAGGGCGCGCAGGCGTCGAGCATGGCGATGGAGGGACATTGAGATGGAATCCAGGGTGAACCACGCCACGGTGGGCGCGTTCGTGATCGTCGGCGCGGTGGCGCTGATCGTGGCCGTGCTGTGGCTGGCCGCGGGCGGGGAGTGGCGCCACCACGTGGTGCGCTACGAATCGCTCAGCAACGAGACGGTGGCCGGCCTCAACCTCAACGCGCCGGTGAAGCTGCGCGGCGTGGACGTCGGCAAGGTGAAGAAGATCGGCTTGAACCCGAAGAACAACGAGCAGGTGCGCCTGATCTACGAGATCGAGGAGGGCACGCCGATCAAGACCGACACGGTGGGCACGCTCGCCACGCAAGGCCTCACCGGCATCGCGTACGTCGAGCTGAGCGGCGGCAGCGCCGGCGCGCCGCCGCTGGTGGGCTCGGAGGATGGCGACCCGCCGCGCATCCCGCTGCGGCCGTCGCTGGCGGTGCGCCTGGAGTCGGTGCTGAGCCGCGTGATGGCGAGCGTGGACAAGACGAGCAGCAACATCAACGGCGTGTTCAGCGACGAGAACAAGGCCGCGCTGAAGAACACGCTGGCCGACCTGTCCACGGTGGCACACACCATCGCCGCGCGCAAGGACGCCATCGACTCGCTGCTGGCCAACGCCAGCAAGACGGCGCAGAACACCGCGCAGGCCAGCGCGCACATCGACGCGATGCTGGACAAGGTGGGCCGCGGCGCCGACTCGGTGAACGCGGCGGCGGACAAGATCGGCACGCTGGGCACCGACGCCAACCAGACGGTGAAGTCGGTGGGCGGCGACCTGAAGAAGTTCACGGGCGAGGCGCTGCCTCAGGTGGAGAACATGATGACCGAACTGAGTGGCCTGGCCGCTTCCCTGCGGCGCCTGAGCGACCAGACGTCGCAGAACCCGTCGGCGCTGCTGCGCGGCACCGGGCCGGTGCCGAAGGGGCCCGGCGAATGAGCGCGCGACTGCTGGCCCTCTGCGCCGTGCTGGCCGCCACGTCGCTCGCGGGCTGCGGCTCGCTGCTGGGCCCCACCGCCACCCCGCCCCATCGCTTCTCGCTCGAGGGGGCGATGCCAGGCGACGCCGTGGCCCCGCCGGCCGCGCGCGCGCCTTCCGCGCCCGTGCTGGTGGTGACCCCGCCCACCGCGGCACCCGGGTTCGCCACCGATCGCATGGTGTACCTGCGCGCCCCCCAGGAACCGCAGCCCTATGCCGAGAACGCGTGGGTGGAATCGCCGCCCCGCATGCTGGCGCCGCTGGTGGTGCAGGCGCTGCAGCGCGATCCCGCCCTGCAGGCCGTGGTGGCATCGCCCACGTCGGCGGCGGGCCAGGTGCAACTGGACACCGAGGTGCTGGCGCTGCAGCACGAGCTGTACGGGGGCGCCTCGCGCGTGCGGTTCGCGCTGCGCGTGACGATCGTGGACAAGCGCGGCCCGCAGCAGCGGGTGATGGCGATGGACCTGGTGGACGCGGTGCCCACGCAGGCCGACAACGCCGCGGGCTTCGCGCACGCGGCGCGGGATGCGGTGTCGAGCGTGCTGAAGCAGCTGGCCGACGTGGTGGCCGCGCAGGTGCGGCGGCCGGCCGGGTCCTGACGGGACACGGCGCGCGGGGACGCGCCGCGCCGGCTCAGTGCCCCGCGCGCAGCACCTCGCCGGCCTTCAGCCGGTAGGTGGTGCCGCAGTACGGGCAACGGCCCGCGCCGTCGTGCCCGATGTCGATGTACACCTTGGGATGGCTGCTCCACAGCGGCATCTTCGGGTTGGGGCAGAACACGACGCCGGGGCCGTGCAGGTCGGCGGCGGTGACTTCGACGACCGCGGGCGCGGACGGGGCGGGCTGGGTGTTGTTGCTCATGTCGGGAACCTGGCTCAGACCGCGGTCAGCCACTCGGCGTACTTCGGGTTGCGGCCGTTGACGATGTCGAAGAAGGCCGATTGGATCTTCTCGGTGAAGGGCCCGCGCGAGCCGGCGCCCAGCTCGATGCGGTCCAGCTCGCGGATGGGCGTCACCTCGGCCGCGGTGCCCGTGAAGAACGCCTCGTCCGCGATGATCACTTCGTCGCGCGTGATGCGCTTCTCCACCAGCTTCAGGCCCAGGTCCTGGCAGATGGCGAACACGGTGTTGCGCGTGATGCCGTTCAGCGCGCCGGCCGACAGGTCGGGCGTGTAGACCACGCCGTTCTTGACCACGAAGATGTTCTCGCCGGCGCCCTCGGACACGAAGCCGGAGGCGTCCAGCAGCAGCGCCTCGTCGTAGCCGTCGTCCGTGGCCTCGCGGTTGGCCAGGATGGAGTTCGTGTAGTTGGACACCGCCTTGGCCTGCGTCATCGTGATGTTGACGTGGTGGCGCGTGTAGCTGGAGGTCTTGACGCGGATGCCGCGCTTCAGGCCCTCCTCGCCCAGGTACGCGCCCCAGGCCCAGGCCGCCACCATCAGGTGGATGGCGTTGCCCTTGGTGCTGACGCCCAGCTTGTCCGAGCCCACCCACGTGAGCGGGCGCAGGTAGCAGCTCTCCAGCTGGTTCTCGCGCACCACGGTGCGCTGCGCCTCCATCACCTCCTCCATCGAGAAGGGGATCTTCATGCGCAGGATCTTGGCGGAGTTGAAGAGCCGCTCGGTGTGCTCGCGCAGCCGGAAGATGGCCGTGCCCTTGTCCGTCCTGTAGGCGCGCACGCCCTCGAACGCGCCGCAGCCGTAGTGCAGCGTGTGCGTGAGCACGTGGATCTTGGCGTCGCGCCACTCCACCAGCTGGCCGTCCATCCAGATCTTGCCGTCGCGGTCGTCCATCGACATGGGGGTGTCCTGTTCTTGCGTGCGTTGCAGCGGAGCCGATGATTCTACGAGGCCGGCGCCGCCGGCGTGGTGGGCACAATGCCGCGCCATGCCCACGTCGCCCCGCCCGCCGGCTCCCACGCCAGACCGCCAGCTGGGCCATGCCGACCACGCCGGGCGCACCGCCGCGGCCTGCCGCACGCCGCTGCGCCTGCTGGCGCACGACCTGGTGGACGCCGCCAACGTGGGCAGCCTGTTCCGGATCGCCGACGCCTTCGCGCTGGACCACCTGCACCTCACCGGCCGCACGCCTGCGCCGCCCGACGCCCGGTTGCGCCGCACCGCGCGCCATGCCGATCGGCACGTGCCCTGGAGCCGCGACGACGACCCGCTGGCGGTGCTGGCGCGGCTGCGCGCCGACGGCTGGCGCGTGGTGAGCCTGGAAATCACCACGGCCAGCATCGACGTGCGGCGCCTGGCCGTGGCGCCGGGCGAGCGGGTGTGCCTGGTGCTGGGCGCGGAGTCGGGCGGCGTGAGCGAGGCGTTGCTGGCCGCCAGCGACGCGGTGGTGCACCTGCCGATGCGGGGCCACAACTCGTCGATGAACGTGGCCGTGGCGGCCGGCATCGCGGTGCACGAGATCACCGGGAAAAGTACTGTATATTCATCCAGTCATGATCTTCCTTGATCGACGAACCGTTCTGGCTGTCCTGGCGTCCACCGCGGGTGGCGCCGGGGCAGCCGTTTCTTTCAAGGCATCGCAGGAGGCGCCCATGTACGGACTCATCGGCCAGTTGTTCGCGTTGCCGGGTCGCCGGGACGATCTCGCCGCCATCCTCCTGTCCGGCAGCGCCGGCATGCCGGGCTGCCGCAGCTACGTCGTGGCGCTGGACGCCCAGGACGCCGACGCGCTGTGGATCACGGAGGTGTGGGACAGCGCGGACGCGCACCGCGCGTCGCTGCAGCTGCCCGCGGTGCGCGACGCCATCGGGCGCGGCAAGCCGCTGATCGCGCGGATGGGGGCCTACACGGCCACGCGGCCGGTGGGTGGCACGGGCACCTGAGGCGGCGGCCTGCTCGCTGGCAGGTTGGCGGCTCACGCCGCCTCGTCGTCCCCGGCCGCGCGCTCGCCCGCGCCCGCGCCTGCCCCCGCGGCGCCGATCATCCGCCGCAGCGTCTCCAGCGTGTCCGCCTGCTCGATCGGCTTGTCCCAGCGCAGCCGCAGCATGCGCGGGAAGCGCACCGCGATGCCCGACTTGTGGCGCGACGAGTGCTGCAGGCCCTCGAAGCCCAGCTCCACCACCAGCGTGGGGGTGACCACGCGCACCGGCCCGAACTTCTCGATCGTGGTCTGGCGCACGCGCTGGTCCACCTGGCGGATCTCGTCGTCGGTGAGCCCCGAGTAGGCCTTGGCGAAGGGCACCAGCTTGCGGCCGGGCTGGCCTTCGGCCGTGTCCCACACCGCGAAGGTGTAGTCGGTGAACAGGTTGGCGCGCCGGCCGTGCCCGCCCTGCGCGTACAGCAGCACCGCGTCCACGCTGTAGGGGTCGATCTTCCACTTCCACCACAGGCCCACGTCCTTGGTGCGGCCGCTGCCGTAGCGGCCGTCGCGGCGCTTCAGCATCAGGCCCTCCACGCCCAGTGCACGCGATCGCTCCCGCGCGGCCGCCAGCGCGGGCCAGTCTGGCGCCTCCACCAGCGGGGACAACTGCAAGGGACCGATACCCTCCGGAGGTATCAACGCCGCCAGGCGCGCCCGCCGGTCCGACTGCGGCCACGCGCGGCAGTCCTGGCCGTCCACCTCCAGCAGGTCGTAGGCGAGGAACGCCACCGGGTTGTCCGCCAGCATCTTCTTCGACACCGTCTTGCGGCCGATGCGCTTCTGCAGGTCGGCGAACGGCTGCACGCGGCCGTCGCGCCAGGCCACCACCTCGCCGTCCAGCACGGTGCCGTCGGGCAGCAGGGCGTGTGCGGCGTCGATCTCGGGGAAGCGGCCGTTCAGCAGGTCCTCGCCCCGCGACCACAGCCAGCCGTCGGCGCCGCGCCGGATGAACTGCGCGCGGATGCCGTCCCACTTCCACTCCACCTGCCAGTCGTCGCGATCGCCCAGCACGGACTCGGGCGGCACCTGGAGCGGATGGGCCAGGAAGAACGGGTAGGGCTGGCCGGCGGCCGAGCCGCGCGTCGTGTCGGGGTCCACCAGCCGCGCGAAGGCCGCGGCGTCCGGCTGGTGGGCCTTGTCGGTGTAGCCCATCATGCGTTCGGCCAGCAGCTTGGCATCCAGGCCGACGGCCTGCGCCAGCGCGCGGATCACCAGGCCGCGGGCCACGCCCACGCGGAAGCTGCCGCCGATCAGCTTGGTGAGCAGGAAGCGGCCGGCGGCATCCAGCTCGGACCAGAACCCGCGCAGCGCGGCGGCGATCTCCTCGGGCGCGCGGCCCCGCAGCGCCAGCAGCCGCTCCTCGATCCACACGTGCAGGGGCAGGTCCACCAGGGCGCCGGCGGGCGGCAGCACCAGGGCCACGGTCTCGGCCAGGTCGCCCACGATGTCGTAGCTCTCGTCGAACAGCCACTCGGGGATGCCGGCCATCTCGCGCGCGGTGGCGCGCACGATCGCGGTGGGCACCGTCTGGCGGGGCTTGCCGCCGGCCAGGAAGTACAGCGCCCAGGCGGCGTCGGCGGGCGCGGCGGCCTGGAAGTAGGCGAGCAGCGCGTCCGTCTTGCCCTTGGTGGCCGTGGTCGCGTCCAGCGCCGCGAACAGGTCGGCGAACCGCTTCATGCAGCGGACTCCGCCGCGCCGTCCTGCGCGGGCTCCGCGGGCGGCGCCGGGTCCTGCGGCGGCGGCGCCTCCTCGTCGTCGCCGTACTCGGTCTGGAACGCGCCGGCGTCCAGGCCCTGCTCCGACAGGTAGCGCACCAGCGGCGCCACGTAGCCGTGCGTGACGATGACGCGCTGGGCGCCGGTGGCCGAGATGGCCTCCAGCAGGCCGGGCCAGTCGGCGTGGTCGGACAGCACGAAGCCGCGGTCCAAGCCACGTCGCCGCCGCGCGCCGCGCAGCTGCATCCAGCCGGACGCGAACGCGTCGCCGAAGTCGCCGAACCGCTTCAGCCACGCGCTGCCTTGCGCGGACGGCGGCGCCACCACCAGGGTGCCGCGCAGATCGGCGGGCGGCACGTCCGTGGCGATGCGCGTGTCGGGCAGGTCCACGCCGGTGGCGCGGTAGGCGTCGTTGAGGGTCTGCACGGCGCCGTGCACGACGATGGGGCCGATCGAGCGGTCCACGCCCGCGAGCACGCGCTGCGCCTTGCCGAACGAGTAGGCGTAGACGATGGACATGCGGTCCCTCGCGCGGTTGGCGCGCCACCAGGCGTCGATGTCGTCGAACACCTGCTGCTGGGGCGCCCAGCGGAACACCGGCAGGCCGAAGGTGGACTCGGTGATGAACGTGTCGCAGCGCACCGGCTCGAAGGGCGTGCAGGTGGTGTCCGGGCCGGTCTTGTAGTCGCCCGACACCACCCACGTGCGGCCGCGGTGCTCCAGGCGCACCTGCGCCGACCCCAGCACGTGGCCCGCGGGGTGGAAGGAGATCGTCACGCCGTGGTGCACCAGGCGCTGGCCATAGGGCAGGGTGTCCAGCGCGACGTCGCCCACGCGGGCGCGCACGACGTGGCGGCCGGCCTCGCTGGTGAGGTAGCGGCCGTGGCCGATGCGCAAGTGATCGCCGTGCGCGTGGGTGATGACGGCGCGCGCGACCGGCTGCCAGGGGTCGACGTGGAAGTCGCCCGGGGGGCAGTACAGGCCCTGCGGCGTGGCCACCACCAGGTCGTCCGACGCGGGGGCGAACACGATGGGCGAGGGCTGGCGCGGCGGGACGGACGGGTCGGACATGAGGCGGGGCGGGGCATTCGCCGTGCCGGAACGGCGCGGTGCCGGCCACGGGCCGCCGCCTCGGGCGAGAGCTTCGGGTCAGGCCCGGCAGCCACGGCCCGGCCGACCCGGTATCGTGTCGCACCTGCCGCCCGGAGCCTCGCGTGCCCCTCCATGCCCTCCCGCGCCGCGCGGCCCACGTTGGCGGCCACGCCGCCGCCGTCGTCCGCGCCGTTTCGTCCGCCCTTGTCCACGCTTCCCTCCTCGCCTTCGCCCTCGCCCTCGCCGCGCCTGCCATGAGCCACGCTGCTTCCCCCCCGTCGGCCGCCGCCGATCCGGCCGCGCCCACTGCCGCCCCCGCCCTGGTCGTCCTCGTGCGCCATGCCGACCGCGGCACCGCGCCGGCGGACGATCCCGCCCTGTCGCCGGCCGGCGAGGCGCGCGCCCGGGCGCTGGCCGACGCGCTGTCCCGCGCCGGCATCACGGCCATCGTCACCACGCAGTTCCGCCGCACGCGCGACACGGCGCGTCCACTGGCCGACCGGCTCGGCCTGCAGCCGGAGGTGGTGGACACCGGCGCCGCCGGCGGGCATGCGCGCCAGGTGGCCGACGCCGTGCGGCGCCATCCGGGCGGACGCGTGCTGGTGGTGGGCCACAGCAACACCATCACGGCCATCGCGGCGCAGCTGGGCGCGCCCACGTTGCCCGAGCTGTGCGAGACCACGTTCGGGCTGGCCCTGGTGCTGGTGCCCGGCCACGACGGCCAGCCGACCTCGCTGATGACGCTGCACTACGGACAGCCCGATCCCGTGCCGGTGGAGGGCTGCCTGTGAGCGCGCGCCGTCACGTCGGCCTGTTGATGCTGCCGCTGCTGGCGCTGGCCGGCGCGGCCGGTCCTGCGCAGGCCCAGGCGCAGCCTGCGCGGCAGGGCGCGGCCTCCGCGGCGACCACCGCAGCGCCGTCGATGCCACCGGGCGCCGTCACCGCGCCCTCGGCATCGCCCGCGCCGTCGCCCGCGCCGTCGCCTGCGGCCACATCACCCGCCGTGGCCGCACCACTCACCTCCCCCGGCGCCATCACCGCGGTCTGGGACGTGCCCACCGCCTGCGGCCTGCCCACGCCCGAGCAGCTGGCGCGCCACCCGCGCGCCGACGCCATCCAGCGCTCGCGCCTGGTGGACCTGCCGCTGCAGAAGCTGCAGTTCCACGTGCCGGTGCTGCCGGGCGGCGGGCCGGTGGTGATCCGCATCGCGAAGGAGGACCACTCGCGCGGCGTGCTCGACCAGGTGGTGGTGCTGGCGCCCGGCGACGCGTCGGCGGCGCAGGCCGCGCTGGTGGTGACGGACCTGCCCCGCGAACTCGACTCGCCGGACCGCCTGTTCGACACGGTGGAGAAGCTGCAACGCAAGCTGGCCCGCCCCGCCAGCATGTTCCCCACCTTCAGCCGCGTGGACGGGCCCTACGGCGAGGCGCTGGAAATGGTGGTGCCGGGCCGCACGGCCGACGGCTGCTTCCCCACGGCGTACTTCGTGGCCGCGAAGGGCTTCGGGGGCCAGGCGAGCGTGGAGATCAGCCGCTTCGCCCGCGTCGGTGGCCGGATGGTGGAGTTCGCGCTGCTGGTGCCGGTGCCCGCCACGATGGCGCTGGGCGACCAGCAGGAGCGGGCGAAGGAGGCGATGGACGCGTTCTGGGGCGGCCTGACGGGTCTCTGACCTTCGGCTGAACCCGTCAGAGGCCCCGCAGCGCCTCGATCGCATCCTCGATCCGCTCCACCGCGTGCACCGTGAGGCCCTCGATCGCCTTCCTGGGCGCGTTCGCCTTGGGCACGACGGCCACCGAGAAGCCCAGCTTGGCGGCCTCGCGCAGGCGCTCCTGGCCGCGCGGCGCGGGGCGCACCTCGCCGGCCAGGCCCACCTCGCCGAACGCCACGAACCCGCGCGGGAGCGGCTTGCCGCGCAGCGAGCTCTGGATGGCCATCAGCACGGCCAGGTCGGCGGCGGGCTCGGCGATCCGCACGCCGCCCACCGCGTTGACGAAGACGTCCTGGTCGGACGTGGCCACGCCCGCATGCCGATGCAGCACCGCCAGCAGCATCGCCAGGCGATCGCGGTCCAGGCCCACGGACAGGCGCCGCGGCGACGGGCCGCCGGAATCCACCAGCGCCTGGATCTCCACCAGCAACGGGCGCGTGCCTTCCAGCGTCACCAGCACGCACGCGCCCGGCACCGGCTCGCCATGCGTGGACAGGAACAGCGCGCTGGGGTTGGACACGCCCTTCAGGCCCTTCTCCGTCATGGCGAACACGCCGATCTCGTTCACCGCGCCGAAGCGGTTCTTGAACGCGCGGATCAGGCGGAAGCTGGAGTGCGTGTCGCCCTCGAAGTACAGCACCGTGTCGACGATGTGCTCCAGCACGCGCGGCCCGGCCAGCGCGCCCTCCTTGGTGACGTGGCCCACCAGCACGATGGTGCAGCCCGAGGCCTTGGCCGTGCGCGTGAGCTGCGCCGAGCATTCGCGCACCTGCGCCACCGAGCCCGGGGCGGACGTGAGCTGCTCGGAGTACAGCGTCTGGATGGAATCGATGACGCAGAACGCGGGCCGCTCGGCGTCCAGCGTGGCCAGGATGCGCTCCAGGTTGATCTCGGCCAGCACGCGCACCTGGCCCCCGGCCAGGCCCAGCCGGCGCGAGCGCAGCGCCACCTGCGCCGCCGATTCCTCGCCCGTGACGTAGAGCGTCTTCATGCGCGTGGACAGCGTGTCGACCGTCTGCAGCAGCAGCGTGCTCTTGCCGATGCCCGGATCGCCGCCGATCAGCACCACGCCGCCCGGCACGATGCCGCCGCCCAGCACGCGGTCCAGCTCCTCCTGGCCGGTGGGGGTGCGGGCGACGTCCGCCGCCTCGATGTCGGCCAGGTTGGCCACGGGCTGGCTCTTCGCCAGCGACTGGAACCGGTTCTTGGCGGGCCCGGCGGGCGCGTCCCCCACCGTTTCCTCCAACGTGTTCCAGGCCTCGCAATGCGGGCAGCGGCCGAGCCACTTGGGGTTGGTGCCGCCACAGGCGGTGCAGGTGTAGATCGTCTTCGGGGCGGCCATCGCGCCATTGTCGGGCCGCGCGGGGGCGAGCGCCGGTTGACGGGCGTCGCGATATCGGCCCCAATCGCGCGCCATGACCGCCCCGACCGCCATGCCCCCGCCGTCCCACCCGCCCCTCCCGCGCCGGGCGGGCCCCCACGACCTCGACGCCCTGGTGCCGCTGTTCGACGCCTACCGCCGCTTCTACGAGCAGCCGGCCGACCTGGCACGCGCCCGCGCCTTCCTGGGCGCGCGCCTGGGCCACGGCGATTCGGTGATCCTGCTGGCCGAGCGCGACGGCGAGCCCACCGGCTTCTGCCAGCTGTACCCCACCTGGTGCTCGGTGTCGGCCGCGGCCCTCTTCATCCTGTCCGACCTGTACGTGGTGCCCGAGGCGCGCCAGCACGGCGTCGGGCGGGCGCTGATGCGCGCGGCCGAGGCGCACGCGCGCGCCGCGGGCGCGGTGCGGGTGAGCCTGGAGACGGCGCACACGAACGTGACGGCGCAGGCGCTGTACGAATCGCTGGGATGGCGGCGCGACGAGACGTACCGGACCTACGGCCTGACGCTGTAAGCTGCGCAGTCGTCCCATCCGCTTCAGAGGCGCCGTCCATGGCCTGGTCCACCTGGATCCCGTATTTCCTGGCCTGCTGGGCCATCAGCCTGTCGCCGGGGCCGGGCGCGCTGGCGGCCATGAGCTCCGGGCTGCAGAACGGCTTCCGGCGCGGCTACTTCACCACCTTCGGCCTGATCCTGGGCGGGGCCACGCAGCTGCTGGTGGTGGTCGTCGGGCTGGGCGCCCTGATCGCGGCCTCGGCCGTCGCCTTCACGGTGCTGAAGTACCTGGGTGCCGCCTACCTGGTCTTCCTGGGCGTGCAACAGTGGCGGCACAGCGCGCAGCCGCTGCTGGCAGGCGCCGACGGCCCGGCGGGCGTCGCGCCGGTGGCGCCCCGCAGCCGGCGCGAGCTGGTGCTGCGCGGCTGGGCCATCAATGCCGTCAACCCCAAGGGCACCGTGTTCATGCTGGCGGTGGTGCCGCAGTTCCTGGATCTCTCCCGACCGATGCTGCCGCAGTACCTGGCGATCGGCGCCACGCTGGCGGCCACCGACCTGGTGGTGATGGCCGGCTACACGCTGCTGGCGTCACGCGTGCTGCGGTCCCTGCGCGAGCCGCACCACGTGCGCTGGACCAACCGCACGTTCGGCGCGCTGTTCATGGTGGCCGGCACGCTGCTCGCCGCGTTCAAGCGGTCCGCGGCGTGACCGCCCGGCGCATCCCACCTGGAAGCCTCCCGATGTCCCACACCCTCACCATCCTCACCGGCGCCTCGCGCGGGCTGGGCCGCGCGATGGCCGGCCAGCTGCTGCAGCCAGGCCATCGCCTGCTGACGCTGTCGCGACGGCCCGACCCCACGCTGGACGCGCTGGCCCACGAGCGGGGCGCGACGCTGGAGCAGTGGTCGGCCGACCTGTCGGCGCCCTCGGAGGCCAACGGCCTGCTGGGCGCGTGGCTGTCGGATCTCGCCTCGCGCCAGGCGGGGGCGCTGCCCGCGCGCGTGAACCTGGTCCACAACGCGGCGCTGCTGTCGCGGCCCGGGCCCGTGGAGGACGCCGCGGCGCACGACCTGTCCGACGCGCTGCGCGTGGGCCTGGAGGCGCCGGTGCTGCTCACCGCCACGCTGCTGCGCCTGACGGCCGGCTGGGGTGCGGACCGGCGCGTGCTGTTCATCTCGTCGGGGCTGGGGCGGCGGGCGATGGCGGGCAGCGCGTCCTACTGCGCCACCAAGGCCGGGCTGGACCACTTCGCCCGCGCGCTGGCGCTGGACCAGGCGTTGCCCGGCGGCGGCGGCGCGCGCATCGTGTCGCTGGCGCCCGGCGTGATCGACACCGACATGCAGGTGCAGCTGCGCGGTGCCGATCGCGGCGCGTTCCCGGAGGGCGCGCGCTTCGAGGAACTGAAGTCCAGCGGGGCGCTGGATGCGCCGGAGGCGGCGGCGGCGAAGGTGCTGCGCTACCTGGACCGGGCGGATTTCGGCAGCAACGTGACGGCGGACGTGCGGGACGCCTAGGGACACCAGCCTTCAGCCGCGCGCCACCCGCGGCGCCACCGCGCACATCAGCTCGTACCCGATCGTCCCGGCCGCGTGCGCCACCTCGTCGATCGGCAGCACCGCCGCGCCGTCCGGGCCGCCGCGGCCCCACAGCGTCACCTCGCTGCCGATCTCCGCCGTGGGGATCGGGCCCAGGTCGACCGTGATCATGTCCATAGACACCCGCCCCACCAGGCGCGTCCTCACGCCGTCCACCAGCACGGGCGTGCCGGTGGGCGCGTGGCGCGGGTAGCCGTCCGCGTAGCCGCAGGCGACGATGCCGATGCGCATCGGGCCCGGCGCGGTGAACGTGCTGCCGTAGCCTACCGTGTCGCCGGCCACCAGCACCTGCGTGCCGATGACGCGGCTGCGCAGCGTCATGGCGGGCATCAGGTCCCAGTCGGCGATGGTGCGGGTGGGATAGTCGGGCGCGCTGCCGTAGCTCATGATGCCGGCGCGTGCCCAGTCGCCGTCGGCGCGGGGCGCCTGCGCCAGCGGCAGCTGGCCATGCCGCAGCGTGGCGGCGCTGTTGGCCACGCTGCGCTCGCCCGCCAGGTCGCGGGTGGCGTCCTCGAACACGGCCAGCTGGCGCGCGATGCCCTTCGGGCCGTCGGCGTCCGAGAAATGGGTCATCAGCGAGATCTCGTCCACCTGCGGCAGGGCGTCCAGGCGCGCCCAGGCGCCGCGGAAGGCGGTGGGCGTGAAGCCCAGCCGGTTCATGCCGCTGTTGAGCTTCAGGAAGACGCGGTGCGGCTTGTGGGTCTTGTGGGCGGCCAGCCAGTCGACCTGCGCCTCGCAGTGCACCACGTGCCACAGGTCGAGGCGGGAGCACAGCTCCAGGTCGCGCGGCTCGAAGCAGCCCTCCAGCAGCAGCACGGGGCCCCGCCAGTCCAGCGCGCGCAGGCGCTCGGCCTCGGCCAGGTCGAGCAGCGCGAAGCCGTCGGCGCCATGCAGCCCCTCGAAGGCACGTTCGATGCCATGGCCGTACGCATCGGCCTTGACCACGGCCCAGATCCGCGCGTCGGGCAGGGCCGCGCGGGCGCGGGCCAGGTTGTGGGCCAGCGCGTCGGCGTGGACCCGGACTTCGATGGGACGGGGCATGGCGGAATTCTGCCAGCCGGTTCGCCGAAGGATCTGCGGTCAGGAAGCGAAACGGCCGCATGCTATAAACCCGCTCGCCTCGTGGAGACAACAGAATTGAAGCTGACAGGCCGGGCCCGCCGAAGCCCCATGCCGACGCCGACGCCGTATCGATGAAAAAAGGCTTCTACACGATCATGGCGGCGCAGTTCTTCAGCTCGCTCGCCGACAACGCGCTGTTCGTCTCCGCGGTGGAACTGCTGAAGTCCTCCGGCGGCGCGGAATGGCAGCGCGCGGCCCTGGTGCCCATGTTCGCGCTGTTCTACGTGGTGCTGGCGCCGCTGCTGGGGGCCTTCGCCGACGCCGTGCCCAAGGGCAAGGTCATGTTCTTCTCCAACGGCATCAAGGTGGTGGGCTGCCTGATGATGCTGCTGGGCGGGCACCCGCTCATCGCCTATGCGGTGGTGGGCCTGGGCGCCGCGGCCTACTCGCCGGCCAAGTACGGCATCCTCACCGAGCTGCTGCCCACGTCGCAGCTGGTCAAGGCCAACGGCTGGATCGAGGGCCTGACCATCCTGTCGATCATCCTCGGCACGGGCCTGGGCGGCCAGCTCACCGGCCCCAAGCTGGGCCCGCTGCTGCTGCAGGTGGACGTGCCGTACATCGACACCGGCATCAACACCGTGGCGCAGGCCAGCATCGCCTGCATGGTGGCGCTGTATGCCATCGCCGCGCTGTTCAACCTGCGCATCCCGCGCACGGACGTCGAGCTGCAGCCGGTCACCGGCAAGTTCGGGGAGCTGGTGCAGGATTTCAGCGAGTGCAACGCCAAGCTGTGGGGCGACCGCCTGGGCCAGATCTCGCTCGCCACCACCACGCTGTTCTGGGGCGCCTCGGCCAACCTGCGCTACATCGTGCTGGCATGGGCCGCGGTGGCCCTGAGCTACACCACCGCCAAGGCGTCGCTGCTGCTGCTGATCGTGGGCATCGGCACGGCGGTGGGCGCCGTGTGGGCCGCCCAGAGCATGCGCCTGGAGCGCGCCACCCGGGTGATCGTGCTGGGCATCGCGATGGGCCTGCTGGTCACGCTGATGATCTTCATCCACCACCTGCAGGTGGCCGCGCCGTTCCTGCTGGCGCTGGGCGTGATCGGCGGCTACATGGTGGTGCCGATGAACGCGCTGCTGCAGCACCGCGGCCACAACCTGATGGGCTCGGGCCGCTCCATCGCCGTGCAGAACTTCAACGAGCAGGCCTGCATCCTGGGCTTCGGCGCGCTGTACGCGGGCATGACGCGCTTCGGCGTCAGCGTGTTCGTCGCCATCGCCATCTTCGGCAGCGTGGTGGCCGCGCTGATGTGGGGCATCCAGCGCTGGCACCTGCGCAACCTGCGCACGCACCGCGAGGAAGTCGAGGCGCTGCTGCTGATCGCGCGGTCGGACCGGCACTGATGCCTGGACCCCGGCCGTCCGACCGGCCGCCCACCCGGCCGTCCGGCGGGCGCCTGGTGGCCGCCGCGCCAGTGGCCGCGCTGCTGGTCAACGCCTTCGTGTGGGGCGTGTCGTGGTGGCCGTTCCGCCAGCTGCAGGCGCTGGGCCTGCACCCGCTGTGGGCCACGGCCATCATCTACCTGCTGTCGTCGGCCGTGATCGCCGCCTGGCGCCCTGCGGCGCTGCGCCAGCTGCTGCGCGAGCCCGCGCTGTGGCTCATCTTCATCGCCTCCGGCACCACCAACGCCACGTTCAACTGGGCGGTGGCCATCGGCGACGTGGTGCGCGTCGTGCTGCTGTTCTACCTGATGCCGCTGTGGGCCGTGCTGCTGGCCCGCATCATCCTGAAGGAGCCGCTCACCGCGCGCTCGGTCGCGCGCGTCGTGGCGGCGCTGGTGGGGGCGATGCTGGTGCTGTGGCATGGCGCCGCGCCCGGCGTGTCGGCCCGCTTCGGCCTGCCCGAGGTGCTGGCCCTGCTGGGCGGCTTCTCGTTCGCGCTCAACAACGTGATGCTGCGCCGCGGCGCGGGCCTGCCCGAGGAAGGGCGCGCGCTGGCGATGTTCGTCGGCGGGGCGGTGGTGGCGGGCGGCGTGGCGATGGCGTCGTCCGGGGTGGCGTGGCCGTTCGGCGCGGTGGCAGGCGGCGGTGCCAGCGCGATGGCGGGTGCCGGCCTCGGCGCCGCGGCCTGGGCCCTGCCCGCCTTCGGCCTGGCCCTGGCCTTCATGGCGTCCAACCTCTGCCTGCAGTACGGCGCCGCGCGCCTGTCGGCCACCACCACCGCCGTGGTGATGCCGATGGAGGTGGTGTTCGCGGCCGTCACGGCGGTGTGGTGGGGCGGGGCCACGCTGCACGCCACGGTGCTGGCGGGCGGCGCGCTCATCCTGGGCGCGGCGCTGGCGGCGCTGTTCGAGTAGGCGGCCCCCTGCGTCGCCGGCCCCTTCCGGCTACCATCGACGCCTTCCCCCGCCACCGCCGGAGCGCGCACACGCATGGCTGCCTCGAAGCACACCCTCGCCGATTTCCAAGCCACGTCCATCCGGGGCGAACCGGCCGATTTCGAGTCGCAACGCGGCAAGGTCGTGCTCATCGTCAACACCGCCAGCCAGTGCGGGTTCACGCCGCAGTTCGCCGGGCTGGAGCAGCTGTGGGCCGACTACGGCCCGCAGGGCCTGGTGGTGGTGGGCTTCCCGTGCAACCAGTTCGGCAAGCAGGACCCGGGCGGCAACGACGAGATCGAGGGCTTCTGCCAGGTCAACTACGGCGTCAGCTTCCCGATGATGGCCAAGGTGGACGTCAACGGCGACAAGGCCCCGCCCCTGTGGAAGTGGCTCAAGTCCTCCGCGCCGGGCGTGCTGGGCACGCAATCCATCAAGTGGAACTTCACCAAGTTCCTGGTGGGCAAGGACGGCCGCGTGATCAAGCGCTTCGCGCCCAACGACGACCCCAACAGCCTGCGGCCCGACATCGAGGCCGCGCTGAGGGCCTGATCCGTCGCGTCAGCGGGCGCCGGAGGCGGCGCTCGCCGGGGCCGTCGCTCCAGCCGGGTCATTGTCCAGCCTCCACACGATCTCGATGATGCCGCCACGCCGCGGGATACCGGGAGCCGGTGGGTAGCGACAGGTGGCGAGTGTCCGCATCGCGGCCTCGTCCAGCAGCTTCTGCCCTGGCAGCGGCCCCGCGGATTGCCACGGCACCAGGTCCGACGTCACCCCGCGCTCGTCCACTTCCACCAGGATCTTCGTGATGCCGACGTCTCCCATGCGCTGCGCTTGCGCCGGGTAGGCAGGATGCAGGCAGGCGGGGGTGCGCGTTTGCACCGGCGCCAGCGGTGGTGCGGCGCCGTCGCCCGTCGGGAACACCGGCCACGGCCCGGCGCGCCAGGACGCGATGCGCCGTTCCAGGCGGGACAACAGGATGCCGCGGAATTGCTTCACGGCGCGGACGTCCTCGGCCTTCGCCCAGCTTGGCAACACGCAGGCGTCCACCGCCTGGCTGGCGAGCTCCGCGGCCGCCGCATTGCGCCACGGCGCGCGTTGCAGGCGCTGCGCCAGCCACGCGGACGGGCAGTGCAGCAGCGGGGTGGACAGGGCCTCCGCCACCGCGGGCTCGACGTCCGCGAGGCCCGAGGTGCCGTCCTGCGAGCCCCCCGTGCCCGGGGGCTCCGCGGTGGTGGCCAGGATCACGCTGGCAGCGGCCCGCGGCGTCGCCTGGATGGCCAGGGGCGCGGAACGTCCCGTACCCGTGGCCAGCACCAGGGGCCCGGACGCGGGCGAGCCGGGATCGTCCACGACGTAGTAGCAGGTGCGGCCCCAGGACGCCGCATCGAAGGCGATGCACAGCAAGTCGTCCTTCACCGTGAACGGCCCGGCGGCATGGCCCTTCGAATTGCTGGCCTCGACCCGGCCATGGGCGAAAGCCAGGCGGACGGTGCCGAAGCGGTCCGGGTGGCTCGGATGCGGGAAGGTCCAGACCTGGCCGTCCAGGCCGGTGGCATCGAGGTGCCGGGCGTGTGGCGGCCTTCCGGTCGCCGGGATCGCGGAGGCGCCACCTTCCGCCGGGACCGGGGCATCGTCGGGCCGCACGCCGGCGGGCCCGCGCGTGATGGCGCCACCAGCCATGGCGAACCAGCCCGGGGCCGGCTGAGCCTTGACGTCCTCGAAGTGGCCTCGGCGCGCGCTGTCCATCGCGGCGAAGATCGCGAGGGGAATCGCGCCGGCGGTGCTGCCGAGCGGGCGTTCTTGCGCGCCGGCGCGCTCGGCCTGGGGTGCGCCCTTGATCACCAGGAACGGATCGGTGCCCGCCGCAGGTGCGCCGGCCAGGGGCACGCCGATGTTGCCGAGGTCGGGCGCGCCGTCGGGCAGGAAGGCGAGCTGCTGCCACCAGCCCGCGTAGATCGACTGCACGCGCGGCTCGCGCGCACCCGTGGTGGGCAGGTACAACCCGCAGAGCCAGTCCTGCCCGTTGAAGTGCGTGCCTTCGGGGGTCACGATGGACGTGACCAGGCAGGGGGACGGGCCCGTGTAGAACGTGCCTTGCGCGTCGTCCAGCACCGCCCGGTAGGTGCCCGCGGCCAGGTAGTTGTCGTGGCGGTCATTGCGCAACGCCATCGCCTCGCTCCATCGGACGGGACGCGCGAGGACGATCGACGCCTCCGGATGGGCCGTCGCGCGCAGGGCGCCGCGGTCATCGGCCGCTGCCACCGGCGTCGTGGCGGTGCCGAACAGGCCGAGGAGGATGGCAGGCAGGATCAGGCGCCGGGCGGTGGGAGTCATGGGCGTCGTCGGGTCGAGAGGGTTGCGATTCTCACCTCCTGCGGGCGCGCGAGCGGGACGCCGCCGCCGATAATCGCGGCAGCCCTTGAATCGTCCTCCAACCGGGCCTCTCGCGAGCCCTGCCACGCCATGTTCCAACACGTCGAACCCTTCGCCGGCGATCCGATCCTGTCCCTCAACGAGGATTTCCAGAAGGATCCCCGCCCGCACAAGATCAACCTGTCGATCGGCATCTACTTCGACGACGAGGGCCGCATCCCGGTGCTGCACTGCGTGCACCAGGCCGAATCGCAGATGTGGTCCACGCCCGCGCCCAAGCCATACCTGCCCATCGAGGGCGACGCGTCCTTCCGCCGGGCCGTGCAGGCGCTGCTGTTCGGCGAAGGCTCGGCCGCCGTGGCCTCGGGCCGCGTGGTCACGCTGCAGACCGTGGGGTCCAGCGCCGCGCTGAAGGTGGGCGCCGATTTCATCAAGCGCTGGATGCCCGGCAGCGCGGTGTGGGTGAGCGACCCGACGTGGGACAACCACCGCTCGATGCTCGAGGGTTCCGGCCTGGTCGTGAACACGTACCCGTACTACGACCCGGACACGGGCGGGCTGAAGTTCGACGCGATGCTGGCCGCGCTGCGGCAGCTGCCCCCGCGCAGCGTGGTGCTGCTGCACGCGTGCTGCCACAACCCCACGGGCGTGGACCTGGCCGACGACCAGTGGCGTGCCCTGGTGCCCGTGCTGCGCGAGCGCGAGCTGCTGCCGTTCCTGGACCTGGCCTACCAAGGCTACGGCCGCGGCATCGACGAGGACGCCTTCGCCGTGCGCTGCCTGGCCGACGCCGGCATCCCGTTCTTCGTGGCCAACTCGTTCAGCAAGAGCATGAGCCTGTACGGCGAGCGCGCGGGCGCGCTGAGCGTGGCGTGCGCGGACGCGGACCAGGCCGCGCGCGTGCTGGGCCAGCTGAAGGCCACCGTGCGCCGCATCTACAGCAGCCCGTCGATCCACGCGGGCGGCATCGTGGCGCGCGTGCTCACCGACCCGGCGCTGCGGCGCTCGTGGGAGCACGACGTGACCGCCATGCGCGAGCGCATCCAGGCGATGCGCCGCACGCTGCACACCACGCTGCAGGCCAAGCTGCCGGGTCGCGACGTCGACTATTTCCTCACCCAGCGCGGCATGTTCAGCTACACGGGCATGACCGCCGCGCAGGTGGACCGCCTGCGCGAGGAGCACGCGGTCTACCTGATCCGCTCGGGGCGCATGTGCGTGGCCGGGTTGAACACGCGCAACGTGGAGGCGACCGCCACGGCGATGGCAGCGGTGCTGGCCGGCTAGGCCCGCGCGTCAGCAGTCGAAGCCGTACTGCTCGCGGTACTGCTTCACCTCCGCCGCAGGCATGCGCTTGAACAGGACGCAGACGGTGAAGCTGCCCTTCTGGTGGCCGTTGTCCACATACCCCCAGTCGGAGATGCGGTCGCGGCTGAAGCGCACGGTCTGTCCGTTCTTCACGTCGGTGGCGTATTCCGGCTCGTCGGCCAGTTCGCCCTCGAAGCCCTCCGGCGTGGCGTGGAACGCCGTGACCCACATGTGTTCCGTCACGTTGCCGGGCGCCGCGAACCGCACCTTCAGGCGATAGGCGCCCGTGCCGGCACGCGGGTTGTCGTGCAGCGCGAGGAAGTCGTCCAGCGTGGCCCGTGCCTGCGCGGTGGCAGCGGCCATCTCCGGGTCTTCCGACGTCGTCACGGTCTGGTCGTCGATGGCCCGCGCGGCGGGTGGCAGCAGGGCGGCGGCCGCCAGGGAGAGGGCCGCCAGGAGTCGTCGGGCAAAGGTCATCGCGGGTCTCCGGTTCGTGGGCGATTGTCCGCGAGGGCGCGGGTGGTGCCGCGCGCGGTGCTGTGCGGGATGCGACGCTCTTCGGCGCGCTCATCGTCGCGGTCGATCCGCCACCGGCACGGCCGCCGCCTCCTCGATTCTTGCCCGCAGCCAACGATGCGCAGGATCCCCATCCCGCCGCAGGTGCCACATCATCGCCACCAGCACCGGTGCCAGCTTCAAGGGCAGCGGCCGGTGCACCAGGCGATGCTGCCGCCCGGCCGCCGGCAGGAAGCGCAGCGGCAGCACGGTCAGCAGGTCCGAGCGCGCGACGATGTTGCCGGCCGTGGCGAACTGGTTCACCGTCAGGACGATGCGCCGCTGGCGGCCCTCGCCCGCCAGGGCCTGGTCCACGAAGCCGTGCGGGCGGCCCGAGAAGCTCACCAGCAGGTGGTGCGCCGCCGCGAAGGCGTCCAGCGTCAGCGCGCCCGCCGCCGCCAGCGGGTGCCCGGGGCGCATCACGCAGACGTACGTCGTCGTGTAGAGCGGCTGGTGGCGCAGCGCGGCCTCCGGGCCCTGCGCCACCAGCGCGGCGACGGCCGCCGGGAAGTAGCCGATGGCCAGGTCGGCATCGCCCGCCTCCACCAGCCGGCGCGGGTCGCGCGTGGTGAGCGGCAGCACGCGCACGTTGGCGATGGCACGCTCGCGCTCGATGGCCGCCACCAGGCCCGGCAGCAGCAGCGCGGCCGTGGCGTCGGCCATCGTGAGGGTGAAGGCGGTGGCGTCGCGGCGCGGGTCGTAGTCCTCCGGCGACAGCGCCGCCTGCAGCTGCGCCAGCGCGCCGCGCACGGCCGGCCACAGGCTTTCCGCACGCGCCGTGGGGCGCATGCCGGAGGCGGTGCGCAGCAGCAGCTCGTCGCCCAGGGCCTCGCGCAGGCGCTTCAGCGCGTGGCTGGCGGCAGGCTGGGTCATCGCCAGGCGGTCGGCGGCGCGCGTCAGGCTGCCCTCGGCCATCACGGCGTCGAACACGCGCAGCAGGTTGAGGTCGAGGGTGCGGAGGTTCACCGGAAGCGGGTGGAGACATGCCCATCAGGCATATCGATGATGCCGAGTATTCATTGGATAGAAAACGGGTAAACCCTTAGAGTTCAACGTGCCGCGAGGTCACGAGCCTCGCCTTCCGCACCGAAAGCCCCTCACCATGACCGCCATCACCTCCGGCACGTACCCCGCGCCCCTCCTGTCCCGCGTCGTCCACCAGGCCATGTCGTCGCTGTTCGCGCGCATCGGCACCACGCCGCTGCGCCGCGCCGACGCGCTGCGCCAGCGCATCGTGCAGGCCAACCGCGTGCGCGCGCTGGCCCGCAGCGTCGAGCTGTCGTCGCCCGGCTTCGCCTCCGACCTGTACGCGGCGGCGTCGCGCCACGAGAACGACTGAGCGGGTGAAGGGCACGCGGGCCGCTACGATGGCCCCATGCCTCTCTTCATCGTCGGTTTCGCCCGCTCCGGCACCACGCTGTGCCAGAGCCTGGTCTCGCAGCGGCTGGTCATCCCCACGCTGCCCGAGACCCACTACTTCGAGTTCCTCGACAGCTACGAGCCCGCGGGTGGCCGCATCTCCGGCGACGCCGCGCGCGCGCTGCTGGAGCGCCTGCGCGCCTTCGTCGACCTGCCGGCGCAGGGCTTCCCGCAGCTGACGGCGGCTGCCAGCGTGTCGATCCGCACGCTGTTCCTGCGCATCGTGGGCCAGCAGATCGGCAGCCAGGCGCTGGCCGACCAGGGCCTGTGGCTGGAGAAGACGCCCGGCCACGCCGAGCACCTCGAGCGCATCCGCGGCCTGTTCCCCAAGGCCCGCATCCTGTGCATGGTGCGCAACCCCGTCGCGGCGTTCGCGTCGCGGCGCGAGCTGATGGCGCCCGGCAAGGGCTGGGGCGAGGAGTGGAAGCCGATCGAGGCCTTCTGCGCCCAGTGGGCCACGCACGTGGCGATGGTGCGTGCCTTCGCCGAGCGCCACCCCGACACGCTGCTGACCATCCGCCTGGAGGACCTGGCCGCGGACCCCGAGCGGGAACTGCAGCGCGTGCGCGCGTTCGTCGGCCCCGGCTTCGCCAACCCCATCCAGGCGCCGCTCACGCCCGGCATCATCCAGCCGTTCGAGACCTGGAAGCGCGACGCGCTGCAGCCCGCCGACCCCGCCATCGCCGAGCGCGCGGGCAAGGAGGCGCTGGATGCCTACGAGACCTGGCGCGTGAAGACGCTGCTGCGCGAGCCGATGGCCGCGTTCGGCTACGACACGTCCGCGCAGGAGCCGCCGATGGACGACCTGCACCGCCGCCTGGTGGCGTCCCTGGACTGGTACCGCGACGCGATGGGCAAGCGCGACGCGGTGATGGACGTGAAGACCACCCGCATCCGCGGGCTGCTGAACGAGATGGCGGCGCTGCGCGGGGAGCCGGAGCCGGGGGTGCCGGTGAAGGCGGAGCGGGCAGCGAGGGCGCGTGCGTCCGCGCAGTCACCCGAGGACGCTGCGGCGCCGATACCCCATGAGGTATCTGCCTCCACGTCCGAAGGCACGGCAACCGCTGTCCGCAAGCCATCACGCAAGCGCGCCAAGCCGGAGGCGGACGCATGACGGATGCGTCGACAGCCAGGCCGCCCCACGCGCTGTCGGCCGCCGAGCTCTCGGCCGCCTACGCCGCGGGCACGCTGACACCCGAAGCCGCCGTCGACGACGTCCTGGCCCACATCGCCCGCTGCGAACCCGCACTGGCCGCGACATGGGCGCCCGACGCGGACGTCGCGCGCCTGGACGCCCGCGCCGCCGCGCACGCGTCGGGCCTGCGCTGGCGCGCGGGCACGCCGCTGTCTCCGCTGGACGGCGTGCCGGTCACGCTGAAGGAGAACATCGCGACGCAGGGCGTGCCGGTGCCGCTGGGCACGGCCGCCACGGTGCTCGTGCCCGCCGCCGCGGACGCGCCGCCCGCGGCCCGCCTGCGCGAGGCCGGGGCCGTGGTGGTGGCCAAGACCACCATGCCCGACTGGGGCATGCTGTCCTCGGGCCTGTCCAGCTTCCACGCGCTGGCGCGCAACCCGTGGCGAACCGACCTGAACCCGGGCGGCTCCAGCGCCGGCGCCGCCGCCGCGGCCGCCGCGGGCTACGGCGCCATCCACGTCGGCACCGACATCGGCGGCTCCGTGCGGTTGCCGGCCTCCTGGTGCGGCGTGGTGGGCTTCAAGCCCAGCCTGGGCCGCATCCCCATCCACCCGCCGTATGCGGGCCGCGTGGCGGGGCCGCTGGCGCGCACCGTCACCGACGTCGCGTGGGCGATGCGCGCGCTGGCCCGCCCGGACGCGCGCGACACGATGAGCCTGCCCTACCAGCCCATCGACTGGCTGGCGCTGGACGACGGGGACGCCAACCTGTCCGGCCTGCGGCTGGGCCTGCTGCTGGACGCCGGCTGGGGCACGCCGGTGGCGCCGGCGGTGCGCGCGGCGCTGGAAGACGCGGCCCGGCGCCTGGAGGCCGCGGGCGCGCGGGTGATGCCGATGGCGCCCTTCAGCACGCGCGCCATGGCCGACGGCATGGACCGCTTCTGGCGCATGCGCTCGTGGCTGGACTTCCAGAAGCTGGCGCCCGCGCAGCAGGACCAGGTGCTGCCCTACATCCGGCAGTGGATCGCGCGCGGGGCGTCGTTGTCGGGGGCCGAGGTGTTCGAGGGCTACTCGCAGATGGGCGCGCTGCGCGACGCGGCCGTGGTGGCGTGCGCGCCGTTCGACTACGTGTTGTCGCCGGTGAGCCCGGACGTGGCGTTCCGCGCCGACTGGGCCAGCCCGCTGAACGATCCCGAGCGGCCGTTCGAGCACATCGCGTTCACGCTGCCCTGCAACATGAGCGAGCAGCCGGCGATCTCGGTGAACGCGTCGTACGACGACGCGGGGCTGCCGATCGGGTTGCAGGTGATCGGCGCGCGGCACGACGACCTGGGCGTGCTGCGGGTGGCGCGGGCGTGGGAGGCGCTGCGGGGGCCGCAGCGGGCCTGGCCGGAGGGGCCGTTCGAGGCTCGGCGCTGACAGCGCGCCTAGCGCTTCTCCACGATCGTGGGCACCAGCTGCAACGCCGCGCGGATCCTCTCGGCCGCAGCCTTCGCATCCTGCCGCGTGGGATAGGGCCCGGCCTGCAGCTTGTGCAGGTTGCCGTCGCTGTAGACCGCCAGCAGGGGCGCCAGCCAGGGCTCCTTCTCCTGGACCTTCTGCTGGAAGCCGAGCGCGCCCTCCCGCTGGCGATAGGCGCCCAGCTGCACCCAGAAGCCGACCGCGGCGGGGGTGAAGGCGTGCGCGGACTCGTCGCGCGGGGACGGCGCGGCCAGCGGCGCGGGGGCGGGCGCGGTGGTGGGGATGACGGCGGGCGCGGTGGACGGTGCGTCGGACGGCGCACTTGACGACGCCAAGGGCGGCAACGCGACGGCGTCGCTCGCGCCGGGCGACGGGGGCAGCGGCGTCGTGACCGTGGTGGTGGTGACCGTGGCCACGGCCACGGCCGGCGGCGGCGTGGGCGGTGCCAGGCCGCGGCGCTGGGCCAGCGTGGGCGGCGACGCGTCCGCCGTTGCGACCAGCGTGGTCGTGGTCGACGACGTCGACCGGTTGAACGCGGCCCCGCTGTGGATGTCCTGCGCCGTGATGCGCTCGATCTCCACCGGCGCCACGCCGTTCAGCACGCCCAGCTTCAACGCGGCGGTGTAGGACAGGTCGATGATGCGGTTGGCCGCGAACGGCCCGCGGTCGTTGACGCGCACGATCACCTCGCGGCCGTTGGCCGGATTGCGCACGCGGGCGTAGCTGGGGATGGGCAGCGTGCGGTGCGCGGCCGTCATCGCGTACATGTTGTAGGCCTCGCCGCTGGACGTGCGGTGCCCGTGGAACTTCTTGCCGTACCAGGACGCCAGGCCCCGTTCGGCGAACGGGCGGTCGTCGGTGATGGGCGTGAACGTGCGGCCGCCCACGTCATAGGGCTTGTTGGGACCCCCGGGTCGTACCACCTCGATCTTCGGGATCGGGTCGGGCACCATCTCGAGGTCGGCGGGCGGGTGGGCCTCGGCACCGTCGCGCTCGGACGACGTGATCGGATGCGTGGCGCAGCCCGCCATCACCGCGGTGATGGCGGCGATCGCCCACCAGGCGCGCGGCGGGCACGCGCGGGCCGTCGGCGGTGGGAGGAGGATCGGCGAGGGCGGCGTCATGAGGGAGGATGCCAGCATCACCTGCCATGCCTGGACACCCGCGTCTGCGGGCAATGTAGCAGAGGGTTTTCGCGCATCGGTGCATCGTCACAACCGGTCACGCCCGCGGCGTAAACTGCCGCCGCCATGACTGCGCCAGCGCGCGCGCCCGAGGAACCGTACCGATGACGTCCGTCGATCCCGACCTGGTCAAGCAACTGCGCATCGCCTCCGACGATCGCGAGTCGCTGGGCGGCGCGCGCGCCGTCGGCCACGGCGGCGCGCAGACGGGATGGGTGCTGGGCGCGGTGGGGGCCACGCTGGCGGTGGTGGCCGCGGTGGCGGCCGGCTGGTGGTGGTTCGCGGGCCGCGAGGTGACCGTGCGCACCGTGGCCGCCGTGTCCGCGGGGGCCGCGGCGGCATCGCCCACCGCGGGTGCCGTGCTGCAGGCCACGGGCTACGTCACGGCGCGCCGCCGCGCCACCGTCTCCACGCAGATCACCGGCACGCTCACCCAGGTGCTGATCGAGGAAGGCGACCACGTGGCCGCAGGGCAGGTGCTGGCGCGCCTGGAGGACGGCAGCGTGCGCGCCGCGCTCAACGCCGCGCGGGCCAACCAGGCAGCCGCGCAGGCGCAGGTGGCGCAGGCGGGCGTGCAGCTGGCGCAGGCGCAATCGGACGCGCGCCGCAGCGACGAGCTGGTGCAGTCCGGCATGACCACCCGCCAGCTGGCCGAGCAGGCGCGCGCCAACGTGGGCAGCCTGCAGGCCGTGCTGGCCGCGCGCCAGCGCGAGGCCGAGGCCGCGCAGGCCCAGGTGGCCCAGGCGCAGGTCACCTTTGACTACACGGTGGTGCGCGCGCCGTTCGCGGGCGTGATCACCGAGAAGGCCGCGCAGGTGGGCGAGATCGTGTCGCCGCTGTCGGCGGGCGGCGGGGTCACGCGCACGGGCGTGGGCACGATCGTCGACATGGATTCGCTGGAGGTGGACGTCGACGTGAACGAGGCGTCCATCGCGCAGCTGCACCCCGACATGCCCGCCGAGGCGGTGATCGACGCCTACCCCGACTGGCGCATCCCCGCGCACGTGATCGCCGTGGTGCCCGCCGCCGATCGCGGCAAGGCCACGGTGAAGGTGCGCGTGGCGCTGGAACAGAAGGATGCGCGACTGGTGCCCGACATCGGCGTGCGCGTGACGTTCCTGCAGGCGCGGCCGGCGGCCGCTGCGACCGCCAGCGCGGCCACGCCGGCGCAGGCGCCCGCGCCGAAGGGCGTGGTCGTGCCCGCCACCACGCTCGCCACGCGCGACGGCCACCCGGTGGTGTTCGTCGTGGCCGACGGCCACGCCGCGCAGCGCACCGTGCAGCCCTTGCCGCAGCCCGGCGGCACCAGCGTGCAACTGCCCGTGGGCGTGCAGCCCGGCGACATGCTGGTGGTGTCGCCCGGCGACGCGCTGCACGACGGCGCGGCGGTGCGCGTCGAAGAGGCCAGCGCGAAGTAGGACGCGGCACCCACCCAGACATCGACCTTCCACGAGAGGACCCCCCATGAGCGCCTTCATCGAGATCCGCGGCCTGTCCAAGGTCTACACGCGTGGCAAGCAGCAGGTGGAGGTGCTGCACCACATCGACCTGGATGTCCCGCAGGGCGACTTCATCGCGCTCATGGGCCCGTCGGGCTCCGGCAAGACCACGCTGCTGAACCTCATCGGCGGCCTCGACCAGCCCAGCGGGGGCGGCATCACGGTGGGCGGCGAGCGCATCGACCAGCTGGCCTCCGGGCAGCTGTCCCGGTGGCGCGCGGCGAAGGTCGGCTTCGTGTTCCAGTTCTACAACCTGATGCCGATGCTGAGCGCGCAGCGCAACGTGGAGCTGCCGCTGCTGCTCACCAAGCTGTCGTCCGCCGAGCGCCGGAAGCGCGCGTCGATCGCGCTGCAGCTGGTGGGCCTGTCGGACCGCGCGTCGCACAAGCCCACCGAGCTGTCCGGCGGCCAGCAGCAGCGCGTGTCCATCGCGCGTGCCATCGTGTCCGACCCCGCGCTGCTGGTGTGCGACGAGCCCACCGGCGACCTGGACCGCCAGTCGGCCGAGGAGGTGCTGGGCCTGCTGCGGATGCTCAATCGCGACCACGGCAAGACCATCGTCATGGTCACGCACGACCCGAAGGCCGCGGAATACGCCAACCACACGCTGCACCTGGACAAGGGCACGCTGGTGGAGCAGGCGGCCGGCGCCACCGCGGCCACGGCGCCCGTGGCGGCCGTGTGACCCACGGGAGCCCGCCATGAAATACCTCCACCTCGTGTGGGCGTCGCTGTTCCGGCGCCGCACCCGCACCCTCCTGACGCTGGTGTCCATCGTCGCCGCGTTCCTGCTGTTCGGCCTGCTGGACGCGGTGCGCATCGGCTTCGACCAAGCCGGCCAGAGCGCCAATGGCGCGAAGCGCCTGCAGACCGGCTCCAAGCTGTCGTTCATCCAGACGCTGCCGATGTCGCTGCAGCAGCAGATGCAGGCCGTGCCGGGCGCGGCGCAGGTGTCGTACGCCAACTGGTTCGGCGGCGCCTACCAGGACCCGCACAACCAGGTGTTCTCGTTCGCGGTGGCGCCCAACTACCTGGACCTGTTCCCCGAGATGTCGGTGACCCCGGCCGAGCGCAAGGCGTTCGACGACACGCGCTCGGGCATCCTGGTGGGCGAGAAGCTGATGGAGCGGTTCAAGTGGAAGGTGGGCCAGCACATCCCGCTGCAGTCCACCATCTTCCCCGACCGCAGCGGCAGCAAGGACTGGGCCTTCGACATCGTGGGCGTGCTGCACGCCGCCGACAAGAAGACCGGCGGCTTCTTCGACCAGATGCTGCTGCTGCACTGGAAGACGTTCGACGACACGACGCCCTACAACCGCGGCCAGGTGGGCTGGTACGTCACCACGGTGGCCGACGTGAACCAGGCCGACCGCGTGGCCAAGGCCATCGACGCCCTGTCCGCCAACTCCGACCATGAGACGCGCACGCAGACCGAGCAGGCCGCGACCGCCTCGTGGATGAAGCAGTTGGCCGACATCGGTCTGATCGTGGGCTCCATCATGGGCGCCGTGTTCTTCACGCTGCTGCTGCTGTCGGGCAACACGATGATGCAGGCGGTGCGCGAGCGCACCTCCGAGCTGGCGGTGCTGAAGACCATCGGCTTCAGCAGCCGCTCGGTGCTGGCCATGGTGCTGGCGGAATCGGTGCTGCTGGTGGTGCTGGGCGGGGTGGTGGGGATGCTGCTGGCCAGCGTCATCATCCCCGGGGTGCGTTCGGGCAGCGGCGGCATGCTGAACCTGCCGCCCGTCGGCCGCGACAGCTGGGCGCTGGGCGTCGGCCTGATGCTCGCCATCGGCCTCGCGGTGGGTGCGCTGCCCGCCCTGCGCGCGATGCGCCTGAACATCGTCGATGCGTTGGCAGGCCGCTGAGCCGCCCCGACCGCACAAGGAAACGCTTGCCATGAACGCACTCGTCAACTTCGGCCTGCTGGCCTTCCTCGTCGTGGTGATGATCGGTTGGGTGGCCACGCCCTGGTTCGTCGCGCTGGGCCTGCTGGTGCTGCTGCTGGCGTGGCTGCTGGCCACGCGGCGGGGCCGCCAGGCGGGGTCGGTGGCCAGCGTGGGGCTCAGCACGCTGTCGCAGCGGCTGGGCTCCAGCGCCGTCATCGTGGTCGGCATCGCCGGCGTGGTGGGCGTGCTGGTGTCGCTGCTCGCCATGGCGGAGGGCTATGCGCAGACGGTCCGCAGCACGGGCTCCGCGGACACGGCGATCGTCCTGCGCGGCTCGTCGGCGGCCGAGGTGGCGTCGGTGCTGGAGCTGGACAGCCTGAAGCTGATCGAGCAGGCCGACGGCATCGCGCGCGACGCGCAGGGGCACCCGCTGGCGTCGTCCGAGATCGTCGTGGCGGCCAACCTGCCCGTGAAGAAGGGCGGGCCGGACGAGGAGGGCAGCGTGCAGGTGCGCGGCGTCGGCGAGCGCGCCTGGGCCGTGCGACCGCAGATGCGCATCGTGGCGGGCCGCAAGTTCCAGCCGGGCCTGCGCGAGCTGGTGGCGGGCAAGGGTGCCGCCAAGCAGTTCGCCAACCTGGTGCCGGGCAGCACCATCCGCCTGGGCAGCCAGCCGTATACGGTGGTGGGTATCTTCGAGTCCGGCGACGCCATGGATTCCGAGATCTGGGCCGACGCGCCGGTGGTGGCGGACACCTACCGCCGCCTCGCCAGCCGCAACTCGGTCACCGTGCGCCTGGCCGATGCACACGGCTTTCCCGCCTTCACGGCCGCGCTGGAGGCCAACCCGGCGCTCAAGGTGGAGGCCACCACCACGCTGGAGTTCTTCAGCAAGCAGTCGGAGAAGATGGTCCAGATGATCCGCGCCATCGGCATCACGGTGGGCGTGATCATGGCCGTGGGCGCGATGTTCGGTGCGCTGAACACGATGTTCGCGGCCGTGTCCGCGCGCGCCCGCGAGATCGCCACGCTGCGGGCCATCGGCTTCTCGGGCCTGCCGGTGGTGGTGGCGGTGATGATCGAGACGATGCTGCTGGCGCTGCTGGGCGGCGTCATCGGCGGCGTGCTGGCGTGGGCCATCTTCAACGGCTTCAGCGCGTCCACCATGTCGGCCGGCTCGGTGGGGCAGCTCAGCTTCGAGCTGAAGGTGACGCCGGCGCTGCTGTGGGAGGGCCTGAAGTGGGCGCTGGCCATCGGCTTCATCGGCGGGCTGTTCCCGGCGGTGCGCGCGGCCCGGCTGCCGGTGACGACGGCGTTGCGGGAGTTGTGATCCGGGGGTGCCAGGCCTGGCCTGGCACCTTCGCCTTCGGGCGTCAGAAGAAGCGGAACGGCGTCGCATCGAACCACTTGCGCCACGCCGCGCGCAGCTCCCGGGCCCGCGCCACGGCGTCCGGCACGCCGACGTCGCGCAACGTCGCGTCGTCCAGCGCCCACGCCACGACGTCGCGCAGGCGGGCTGCGCGCGCCGACACCATCTCGTCGGGCGCCGCGTGGAGGATCGCGGGCGGGGTTGCGGCCGGGGTCGCAGCAGCACCCGTGGCAGCCGCAGCCGGAGCCGGAGTCGCCCGGAGCGGCGCGGGGATTGTGGCGTGGCAGGCATGCAAGGCGGACATGGCGGGCTCCTTCAAGGGGTGGGTCATCGATGGAGGTCAGCGTAGGCTTCCAACCGCCGGCCGTGAATCGACTTGTTTTGACGATATTGGTAAGCTGGACTGACCAGACCAGCGCCTGCCGCCATGTCGCCGCCCCGCCTGCCCCTCCACACGCTGCCCACGTTCGCCACGGTGGCCCGCCTGCAGAACCTGCGCGCGGCCGCGGAGGCACTGCACCTCACCCACAGCGCCGTCAGCCAGCAGATCGCGGGGCTGGAGGAGCGCCTGGGCTTCCAGCTGTTCGACCGCCGCGGCCGCCGCGTGCAGCTGAATGCGGCGGGCGAGGCCCTGCTGCGGGCCGTCCAGCCCGCGCTGGCGCAACTGGACGAGGGCGTGCGCGCCGCCACGGCCGCGGCGCTGGGGGAGAGCCAGACGCTGCGCGTCACCATGCTGCCGTCGTTCGCGCAGCGCTGGTTCCTGCCGCGCCTGGGCCGCTGGCACGCGCGCCATCCCGACATCCGCATCGAGGTGGATGCGTCCAACCGCATCGTCGACCTGGCGCGCGATGGCTTCCATGCCGGCATCCGCACCGGCGCGGGGCCGTGGCCGGGCGTGCAGGTGGAGCGGCTCTACGAGGCGCCTACGCCGTTCATCGCGGTGGGCCGGCCGGACATCGCGCATCGGCTCACCCAGGGCACGCCCGCTCAGCTCGCCGACGAGCCGCTGCTGGGCGACACCGAGCTCTGGACCCGCTGGTTCGCCGCCGCCGGCCTGCGCGTGGAGCCGATCATGCTGGCCAGCTTCAACGATTTCGGCCTGCTGCTGCAGGCGGCCGAGCAGGGGCTGGGCCTGGCCGTGGCGCGCGAGGTGATGGCCATCGATTCGCTGCGCGAGGGCCGGCTGGTGCGCCTGTTCGACGTGTCGTTCGTGCACGAGCAGGCGTATCCGTACATGCTGGCCTTCCCGCCCGCGCTGGCGGGCTGGGCGCCGCTGCAGGCGCTTCGGGCGTGGATGAAGGAGGAGTTCGATGCGGCCCTGGGGGCCGGCGGGCGCGCGGCCTGACGGTCACATCCCGGCACATCACGGATGCCCCGACGGGGTATCCTGCATGAAGAAGTTGGCGCGCCCGACACGGTTCGAACGTGCGACCCCTGCCTTCGGAGGGCAGTACTCTATCCAGCTGAGCTACGGGCACGCGGCAGTCGGCAGTTTAGCCGATCTGCCCCGGCGCCCCCGACCCGCCACCGTCCCCGCCCATGTCCCTCCTCCTCGGCTGGCCCGCCTTCGCCCTCGCCCGCGCCCGCCACGGGCGCCCCCGGGTGCCCGTGCGCCTCGCGCCCACGGGCGAGCCCGCGCACCTGCTGGGCAGCGTGGCGGTGGACGACCTGCCGGTGCTGGCCACCTGGCCCGACGCGTTCGCCGAGGTGGGCGAGGGCGCCGCGCGGCACCTGGCCATGCGCCTGCCGCGCGCCATCCGCGACGCGCGCCTGGCCGAGATCCACCTGCAGCTGCACGCCCGTGGCCGCATCCTCGCGTGGCGGGACGAGCCCTACCCGCTGCGCGACGTCGACGGCGGGGAGCACGGCATCGTCGAACGCGCCGCCAGCCGCTTCTGGGGCCTGCTGACGCTGGGCGCACACGCCAACGGCTACGTGGCCGACGCGTCCGGCCGCCCCACGCACCTGTGGATCGCCCGCCGCTCGCACCACAAGCCCACCGACCCGGGCCGCCTGGACAACCTGGTGGGCGGCGGCGTGCCCGCCGGGCAGACCCCGCACGAGGCGCTGGTGCGCGAGGCGTGGGAGGAAGCGGGGCTGCGGCCCGCCGACCTGGCCGGCCTGCGCGCCGGGGGCACGCTGCTGATCGATGCCGACATTCCCGAGGGCCGGCAGCTGGAGCGGCTGCACGTGTGGGACCTGCCGCTGCCGGCGGCCTTCACGCCCGGCGCTGTGGACGGCGAGGTGGAGGAGCACCTGCTGCTGCCGGTGGCCGAGGCGCTGGCGCGCGCGGCCGCGGGCGAGATGACCACCGACGCCGCGCTGGCCACGCTGGACTTCGCGCTGCGCCACGGCGTGGCGGGCCCCGGCGCCCCCGGCCTGGCCGCGGCGCTGGACGCCCTGCGGGCCCCTTGAACCACCTGCCCGCGACCGGGAATCCACGCCTGGCCCGGATGATCCCCGGCGTTTCCGTTCAAATGCCCTGAACCCCGGGGTCAATCCGCCTGAAGCCGGGGCGCCGACCCGCCACCGACACTGGAACCGCCATGACCGACGCCCAGCACGCCACCGCCCCCATCGCCCCCGACGCCGGCCGCTACTCGGGCGTGGCCGTCGCGTTCCACTGGCTGCTGGCGCTGATGATCGTCACCTCGTTCTGCGTGGGCCTGTACATGGCCGACCTGCCGATGTCGCCCACGCGGCTCAAGCTGTTCAACTGGCACAAGTGGGCGGGCGTCAGCATCCTCGCGCTGTCGGCGCTGCGGCTGCTGTGGCGCCTCGCGCACCGGCCGCCGGCCGACCTGCCCGCACCGCGCTGGCAGCGGCAGGCCGCGCACGCGGCGCACTGGGCGATGTACGCGCTGTTCTTCGCGGTGCCGCTGGTGGGCTGGGCGTACAGCTCGGCGGCCGGCTTCCCGGTGGTGCTGTTCGGCGTGCTGCCGCTGCCCGATTTCGTGTCGCCGGACAAGGCGCTGGCCCACGCCATCAAGCCCTGGCACGGCGACCTGGCCTACGTGCTGGCCGGCGTCGTCGTGCTCCACGTGCTGGCCGCGCTGCAGCACCAGTTCATCGCCCGCGACGGCTTGATCCGCCGCATGTCGTGGGCGCGCTGACGCCGCGCCGCAGCCCTTGCCCGATACCCACCTCCCGTATACCGCCTCGATCCCTCCAAACGACCACACCATGACCCTCCGAGCCACGCTCCTCCTCGCCGCCGGCCTCGCCGTCGCCGGCGCCGCCGCCGCCCAGCAGAAGGTGGTGCCCGCGCAGAGCGAGATCACGTTCACCATCAAGGAGCAGGGCGTCCCGGTCAGCGGCAAGTTCGGCAAGTGGACGTCCGACATCGCCTTCGACCCGAAGAAGCCGGAGGCCGCCAAGGTGTCGTTCGCGATCGACACGGCCAGCGCCGGCTTCGGCTCGCCGGAAACCGACGCCGAGGTGCCGAAGGCCGCCTGGTTCGACAGCCACAAGTTCCCGTTCGCCACGTTCGTCTCCAGCAGCGTCAAGCGCAAGGACGCCACGCACTACGACGTGGCCGGCAAGCTCACCGTCAAGGGCAGCGCGCGCGATGTCGTCGTGCCGCTGACGCTGGCGCAGGCCGGCCCCGTGACCACCGCCAATGGCCAGTTCGCCGTCAAGCGCCTGGAGTTCAAGGTGGGCGACGGCGAGTGGGCCGACACTTCCATGGTGGCCGACGAGGTGCAGGTGCGCTTCAAGCTGGCCATCTTGGGCGTGGCCGCGCTCTGACCCGATTTCCTTCCGACACGTCCCTCCCGTTCCACGAAAGCACCCCACGACATGACCAAGACCCTCTCCTCGATCACGCTCGCCGCCGCCGCGCTGCTGGCCACCGCCGCCGCGCTGCCCGCGCAGGCCGCCACCTACCAGATCGAGCCCAGCCACACGTACGCGACGTTCGAGATCACCCACTTCGGCACGTCCACCAACCGCGGCCGCTTCAACAAGCAATCCGGCAGCGTCGAGCTGGACCGCGCGGCGCACACGGCCAAGGTCGACGTGACGGTGGACGTCACCTCGCTCGACACCGGCACCGACGCCTTCACCAAGCACATCAAGAGCGCCGAGATCCTCGACGCCAACCAGTTCCCCACCGCGCGCTTCGTCGGCGACAAGGCCGTGTTCAACGGCGACAAGCTGGCCGAGGTGTCGGGCCAGCTCACGCTGCACGGCAAGACCCAGCCCGTCACGCTGAAGGCCGAGAACTTCAACTGCTACAACAGCCCCATGCTCAAGCGCGAGGTGTGCGGCGGCGATTTCACGGCCGCCCTCACGCGCAGCCTGTTCGGCGTCACCTACGGCCTGGACTGGGGCTTCCCCGACGCGATGCGCCTGGTGATCCAGGTCGAGGCGGTCAAGCAGTGATGGCGATGGGGTCAGGTCCTGCCTCTTGCCCCCTGGAGGCCTAGGCCCGTGGTGCAAGACCTGACCCCTCTCCTCGCCGTGGCCGCCGCGCTGGCGTGGCCTGCCGCGGCCCCGGCCACCCCCCTCACCTACCGACTCGACCCGGCCCACACCTTCGCCACCTTCGAGGTGCGCCACTTCGACACCTCGACGATCCGCGGTCGCATCGGCCCGGTGACGGGCGACGTCACGCTGGACCGCGCCGCCGGCACCGGCGACGTCCGCCTGGAGATCCCGGTGGCCACGGTCAGCACCGGCAGCCGCGTGTTCGACGCCCGCCTGCGCGAGCCCGACCTGCTCTCCACGGACGCCAACCCGGTGGCCTGGTTCGTCGCCACGCGGTTCCGGCTGGCTGCCGTGGATGGCGCCGTGCAGGAAGTGCGCGGCGAGTTCACCTTCCGCGGCACCAGCGCCCCGCTGTCGCTCACCGCCACCCGCTTCGCCTGCCGCGACGACGCGCGCCTGCGGCGCCAGGTCTGCGGCGGCGACTTCGAGGCGTCGTTCGACCGGTCCGCGTTCGGCGCCACCTTCGGGCTGCCTTTCATCGGCAACCGCGTGCACCTGCTGGTGCAGGTGGAAGGCATCGCCGATTGATAATCCGGGGATGACGCTCCCCGACGACTGGCAACACGACCGCGAGATCGGCAACCACGCCGGCACGCTGGACACCACCCGCGTGGACGACGTGCGCATCGGCGCCGTGCGCCCGCTGATCTCGCCGGCCCTGCTGCTGGACGACATGCCCGCCCCCGACAGCGCGCAGGTGCTGGTGCAGCGCGCGCGCAACGAGCTGGCGGCCATCCTGGACGGCCGGGACGACCGCCTGATCGTCGTCGTCGGGCCGTGCTCCATCCACGACCACGCCCAGGCGCTGGAGTACGCGCGCCACCTGAAGGTGGTGGCCGAGCAGCTGCGCGGCGAGCTGGCTGTCGTGATGCGCGTCTACTTCGAGAAGCCTCGCACCACGGTGGGCTGGAAGGGCTACATCAACGACCCGCGCCTGGACGGCAGCTTCCGCATCAACGAAGGCCTGCGCAAGGCGCGCGAGCTGCTGCTGGATGTCGCGGCGCTGGGCCTGCCCGCCGGCACCGAGTTCCTCGACCTGCTGTCGCCGCAGTACATCGCCGACCTCGTGTCCTGGGGCGCCATCGGCGCACGCACCACGGAGAGCCAGAGCCACCGCCAGCTGGCGTCCGGCCTGTCCTGCCCGGTAGGCTTCAAGAACGGCACCGACGGCGGCATCAAGGTGGCGGCCGACGCCATCGTCGCGGCCCGCGCGTCGCACGCCTTCATGGGCATGACCAAGATGGGCCAGGCCGCCATCTTCGAGACCCGCGGCAACCACGACTGCCACGTCATCCTGCGGGGCGGCAAGGCACCCAACTACAAGGCGGCGGACGTAGATGCGGCGTCGCGCGCGCTCGCCGAACGCGGCCTGCGCGAGCAGGTGATGATCGACTTCTCGCACGCCAACTCCGAGAAGCAGCACCGCCGCCAGGTCGACGTCGGCCGCGACGTGGCCGCGCAGATCTCGGCCGGCGACCGCCGCATCACGGGCGTGATGATCGAGAGCCACCTGGCCGACGGCCGCCAGGACCTGGTGCCCGGCCAGGCGCCGGCGTGGGGCGTGTCGGTCACGGACGCCTGCCTGGGCTGGGCGGACACCGAGCCGCTGCTGGCCACCCTGGCGGACGCGGTCAAGGCGCGCCGCGGCGGGGTCAGGTCTCCGACCTGACCTGTCATGCCTGCCCGCAACCCCGGCCTCGACCTCCTCCGCGCCCTCGCCATCCTCTGGGTGATGGCGTTCCACGCCGCGACGATGGGCTTCGCGGTGCCGGGCGGCGCGCTGCGCGCCATCGCGCTCGACGGCTGGATGGGCGTGGACCTCTTCTTCGCCCTCAGCGGCTACCTGATCGGCACGCCGTTGCTGCGCGCCTGGCAGCGGGGCTCGGGCCCGTCGCTGGCGGCGTTCTGGTGGCGTCGCGCATGGCGCGTGCTGCCCGCCTACTGGGTGGTGCTGGGGGTCTACGCCCTGTGGCCCGCCGCGCGCGAGCAGGACTTCCTGGACCCGCTCTTGCGCTTCCTCACCTTCACGCTCAACCTCGGCTTCGTCGACTGCAGCCAGGGCCGCGCGTTCTCGCACGCGTGGTCGCTGTGCGTGGAGGAGCACTTCTACCTGCTGCTGCCGTTGCTGGCCGCGCTGACGACCCGGCTGCGCGCCGGCCCGCGCGCGGTGGTCGCGGCGTTGCTGGGCGCGGTGGCGCTGGGCATCGCGCTGCGCACCGGGACCTGGCTGTGGGCGCTGGCGCCGCTGCCGCGCATCGACGAGGCCGGCGGCTTCGGGCCGAAGTGGCTGGAATGGCTCTACTACCCCAGCTGGTGCCGGCTGGATGGCCTGGTGGCGGGCGTGGCGCTGGCGGCCGTGCAGGTGCACCGGCCGGCGGCGTGGGCGGCGCTCTCACGCCACACCGTCACGCTGCTGGCCGCGGGCGCGATGGGCCTGGCCGGCGCCGCCGCGTTGTTCACCGATCGCACGGGCCTGGCCGCGAGCGCGGTGGGCTATCCGCTGCTGGACCTGTCGCTCGCCGCCTTCGTGGCCGCGGCCGCCGCGTGCCCGCCCCACGCGCTGCGCTGCTGGCGCGTGCCGGGCGCGGCCGCGGTGGCGCAGGTGTCGTACTCGCTGTACCTGAGCCACAAGATCGCGTTCCATGCGGCGCGGGCGCTGTTCGGGGATGGCGCGGGTGCCGCATCGCGCCCCGGCACGCCCGCGCTGTCGCTGGCCGCCGCCGCGCTGGCCGCCGTGCTCGGCACGGCGTTGTACCTGGCGGTGGAGCGGCCCGGCCTGCGGCTGCGCGAGCGCTGGCGGCCGTCGCGGACCGTGACACCCGCGGGCCGGGAAGTCCCCTCTTGAACCGGCGCGCCGTGGCGCCATGTTCCGCCCACCCGCACCGGGACGAGGAGGACGACACCATGGCCATCTGGCATTTCTGGACATCGCTGCTGGCGACGTCCCTGCATCAGCTCACCGGCACCGTCGGCCTGTCGCCGGCCGTGGCCATCATCGTGTTCACGCTGCTGGCGCGCGCGCTGCTTGCGCCCTTGTCGTTCACGGTCGCGCGCCGTGGGCTGCAGCGCAGGCAGCAGTTGCAGGCGCTGAAGCCCGCGCTCGACGCGATCCGGCAGGAGCACGCCGGCGATGCCGCCGCCCAGTCCGCCGCCACGCTGGCGCTCTACCGCGAGCACGGCATCCGCTTCCTCGACCGCCCGCAGTTGGCCTACCTCGGCGCGCAGGCCGCGGTGGGCATCGGCTCCTGGCAGATGCTCGCGGCCCAGGCGTTCCACCAGCCGTTCCTGTGGATCGCGTCGCTCGCGCGGCCCGACGCCTGGCTCACCGTGCTGGTGACGGCGCTGATGGTGGCGGCGATGGCTGCCTCGCCGGGCATGACGCTCGAGCCGGCCACGATCGCGATGATCGTCGTGTCCACGCTGATGTCGGCGTGGGTGGTGTCGACGCTGCCCGCCGCGCTGGGTCTGTCCTGGGCGGCCGCCAGCGTGTTCGCGGTGGCGCAGGGGCTGGCGCTGCGCGCCGTGGCGGGCGGCTCCGGGTTCCACCCGTCCCACGCGCCCACGTCGGCGACGTAAGCTGCCGCCCATGCAACGTGTCATCGGCCTCGGCGGCGTCTTCTTCACGGCAACGGATCCGGCCGCCCTGCGCGACTGGTACCGCACCCATCTCGGCATCGACGTCCAGTCCTGGGGCGGCGCGGCGTTCCCGCCGGGCAAGGACAAGAACGCGTGGTGCATCGCCGCCCGCGACGCATCCCGGCCCGCCGGCACGCCCAACTTCACCGTCAACTATCGCGTGGCCGACCTCGACGCGCTGCTGGCCGCGCTGCGCGCCGAAGGCTGCAACGTCGACGACAAGACGGAAGGCGGCGAGTACGGCAAGTTCGGCTGGGTGACCGATCCGGAAGGCAACCGCGTCGAGCTCTGGCAACCGCCCGCCTGACGACGCCGGTGCCTGGCATTGCCGTTTGCCCCCGCGCAGCGGGGGCAGGCGGCGATGCCTGGCACGGCCTGACCAGGATCGCGAGCGAGAGCGTCTAGACCCGCTCCACCACCAACGCAATCCCCTGCCCCACCCCGATGCACATCGTGCACAGCGCATAGCGCCCACCGGTGGCGTGCAGCTGGTTCACGGCCGTGGCCACCAGCCGCGCGCCGCTGGCCCCCAGGGGATGCCCCAGCGCGATCGCGCCGCCATTGGGGTTCACGCGCGGATCATCGTCCGCCACGCCCAGCTGCCGCAGCACGGCCAGCCCCTGCGCGGCGAACGCCTCGTTCAGCTCGATCACGTCCATCTGGTCGATCCGCAGGCCCAGGCGCTGCAGCAGCTTCTGCGACGCCGGCGCCGGCCCGATGCCCATGATGCGCGGCGCCACCCCGGCCACTCCCATGCCCAGGATGCGCGCGCGCGGCACCAAGCCATGCGCGCGGGCGGCGGCCTCGCTGGCGATCAGCGCCGCCACCGCGCCGTCGTTCACGCCCGACGCGTTGCCCGCCGTGATCGTGCCGTCGGGCCGCACGATGGGCTTCAGCCTGGCCAGCGCCTCCAGCGAGGTGGCGCGCGGATGCTCGTCGCGGTCCACCACCAGGGCGTCGCCCTTCTTCTGCGGGATCGTCACCGGCACGATCTCGGCATCGAAGAAGCCGCGCGCCTGCGCCGCCACGGCGCGCTGCTGCGAGCGCAGGGCCATCGCGTCCTGGTCCTCGCGGGACACCCCGAAATCGGTGGCCACGTTCTCGGCCGTCTCCGGCATGGAGTCGATGCCGTACTGCTGCTTCATCGCCTTGTTGACGAAGCGCCAGCCGATGGTGGTGTCGTAGACGGCGTTGTCGCGCGAGAAGGCGGACGTCGCCTTCGGCATCACGAACGGCGCGCGGCTCATGCTCTCCACGCCGCCCGCCAGCAGCAGCCCCGCCTCGCCCGCGCGGATGGCCTGCGCGGCCGCGCCGATGGCGTTCAGCCCGGAGCCGCACAGGCGGTTCAGGGTGACGCCGGGCACATCCACCGGCAGGCCCGCCAGCAGGGCGCTCATGCGGGCCACGTTGCGGTTGTCTTCGCCGGCCTGGTTGGCACAACCGTACAGCACGTCTTCGATGGCGGCCGGGTCCAGGTCGGGATGGCGGGCCAGCAGGGCGCGCATCGGCACGGCGCCCAGGTCGTCCGCGCGGACCGAGGACAGCGCGCCGGCGTACCGGCCGAAAGGGGTGCGAACGGCGTCGCAGAGGAAGGCGTCGAGGGACATGGAAGGCGGTTCCTGGGGCAAGCGCCACCGACATCCGGGGCAGCGGGTTGCAAATGAGTTCGCATGGCGAACAACGTTTCGCCAGATGAACGAATCACTGTAGCACCCGGCTTTCAGCCTCAAGAAACCCCGCGGGACAGCCGATTCACTCCGCAATGCAAGCCATGCCGCCCGTCCCCGCTCCTGGGGACGGCGGCCGGCCAAACCAGGGCGGAACCATGACGGTGCCAATTCAAGCGGACGCGCTACGCGTCGGGATGTTCGTCCACCTGAATGTCGGGTGGATGTCGCATCCCTTTCCGCTGTCCAGCTTCAAGATCGCCTCCGCCGAGCAACTGGAGACGATCCGGGGGCTGGGCCTGAAGAAGATCACCTGGAGCCCGGACCGCAGCGATCCCGACCCGGCCGCGATGCCCGCGCCTGGCGGCGCCGAGGCGTCGGCCGCGACGGGTGCCAGCGTCGCCGACGGCGATGCGCCGGCGGGCACCGGCGCCGCGTCGACCGACGCCCTCGCCCAGCAGGGCCCGGGCGCCGAGCTGGCCGCCGACGCCGCGGCCGCCGCTGCCTTCGCCTCCTCACCCACCGGCCCGCGCGCGACCGCCCGCGACGCCCTCGCCAGCCAGCGCGACGCCACCGCCCGCTGCGAGCGCCAGTTCACCGAGGCCTGCCGCGACCTGCGCCGCGCCACCGAGAAGGCTGCCACCGAGCCCACCGTGGCCCGCGACGAGGCCCAGATGCTGGCCCGCGCGCTGCTGGACAAGATGCTGGTGGACGGCGAGCCCTGCCTGCGGGTGCTGGGCGAGACGTCGGTGGACCGCGCGTCCGCCCACGCGATGAACGTCACGGTGGTGTCGCTGCTGCTGGCCCGCCAGCTGGACGTGCCCCGCCCGATCATGCTCGACCTGGGCGTGGGCGCGCTGATGCACGACATCGGCAAGACCGTGCTGCCGGACCGAGTGCGCATCGCGCGCGACGACTTCACCCACGCCGAGCAGGCGCTTTACCGCGACCACGTGGCCGAGGGCGTCGCCATCGGCCGCCGCATGGGCCTGCCCGCCGAGGCCCAGCTGGTGATCGCGCAGCATCACGAGTATGCGGACGGCAGCGGCTTCCCGAGCGGCCTGCCGCTGGCGCGCATGTCGCTGGGCGCGCGCATCGTCTCGATGGTCAACAAGTACGACAACCTGTGCCATGGCCACACGCCGGCGCAGTCGCTGACGCCGCACGAGGCGCTGTCGCGCATGTTCGCGCAGGCGCGCGCCAAGTTCGACCAGGCGCTGCTCAGCGGCTTCATCAAGATGATGGGCATCTACCCGCCGGGCTCGGTGGTGCAGCTCACCGACGATCGCTACGCGATGGTGATGACCGTCAACGCCGCGCATCCGCTGAAGCCCCGCGTGCTGCCCTACGACGCGGCGGTGCCGCTGGACGACGCCATGCACCTCGACCTGGGCGAGCACCCGCGCCTGGGCATCCGCCGCAGCCTGCGCACGGAACAGATCCCGGGCCGCGTGGCCGAGTACCTGCACCCGCGCCAGCGCATCAGCTACTTCTTCGACGTCGAGCCGGAGCGCGGTGCGCTGGCGGACGTGCGTGAAGGAGCCGTCGCGTGAAGGACGACCTGCCCCTGTCGCTGCCGGTCCGGCCCACCAGCGACCCCACGCTGGCGATGCTCGTGGCCATGGCCGACGCCGCCTGGGTGGTGGACGGCGGGCAAGGCACCATCCTCGCGGCCAACGAGGCCGCCGAACGTCTGCTGGGCCGCGGCCCGCTGGACGGCCTGGAGGCCGACCAGGCCCTGGAGACGCTGGAGGACGCCGCCTACTGGGAGGACGCCCGTGCCGGCCTGCGCCAGCTGCTGGAGTCCGACACCGAGATCGTCCGCCCCGACGGCAGCGTGCGCGCGGTCGCCCGCCGCATCGCCCCCATCGATACGGAGGAGGGGTATCCGCTGTACCTGGTGCAGCTGCGGGACCGCACGCACGAGCGGGGCGTCGAGCGCGAGCGCGAGACGGCGCTGGCCGAGCTGCGCGCCACGCTGGAGGCCACGGCGGACGCCATCCTCGTCACCAACCTGTCGGGCTCGATCCGCGCCTTCAACCGCCGCTTCGCCGCGCTGTGGGCGCTGCCCGAGCCGCTGGTGCACGGCCACGACGACCGCGCCGTCTACCAGTGGCTGCGCATGAACGTGATGGACGTCGACGGCTACGACCGCCGGCTGGACGAGGTCTACGCCCACACGCTGGCCGAGGCGCACGACACGCTGGCGCTGGTCAACGGTGCCCTGGTGGAGCGCCACGCGCAGCCGCAGTGGAGCCAGGGCCGCCCCATCGGCCGCGTGTTCTCGTTCCGCGAGATCAACGGCCGCCGCAACGGCGCGCCGCGCGAGCATGGTGCCGACGGCCTGGACCCGCTCACGCGCCTGCCCAACCGCACCGGCTTCGTCGGGGCCCTGGACGAATCGCTGCGCCACGCGCGCGACACGGCCGGCTTCGCCGTGATGTGCCTGGAGTTCGATCGCGACGCCCTGTTCGGCGACGGCGGCGACAGCGCCGCGGGCGCACGCCGCCTGAGCGAGCTGGCGGCGCAGGTGCGCGGCGCCATGCGCCAGCCCCACCACTGCGCGCGCCTGGGCGGCAGCCGCTTCGGCGTGGTGCTGCCCGACGCCAGCGAGGCCGCCGCCGAGGCCGCCGCGCGCCGCCTGGTGGAATCGCAGGAGGGCGTGGGCGGCGTGCGCGTGTCGATCGGCATCGGCGCCTACCCGGGCGCCGGCCTGTCGGCCGACGAGATCCTGCGCCACGTCGAGATCGCGATGCGCCGCGCGCAGCACCAGAGCCGCAGCGCGGTGGTGGTGCACCGCTTCGGCTTCGAGTCCTGGCAGCGCCGCCGCGACCGCCTGGAGGACGGCCTGCGCCACGCGGCCGAGGAAGGCCGCCTGCGCCTGGCCCACCAGGCCCGCTTCGACACGCGCGACATGCGCACGGCCGCGGTCGAGGTGCAGCTGCGCTGGCGCGACCGCGAGCTGGGCGAGGTGGCGCCGGCGCAATTCATGTCGGTGGCGGAGGAACGCGGCATCGTGGGCCCGCTGGACGACTGGACGCTGGAGCGCGGGCTGCTGCACGCCCGTCGCTGGCGCGCCGCCGGCCACCCATGGCGCCTGAATGTCAACGTGTCCGGCTGGAGCCTGGTGCAACCCGGCTTCGCCCGCCGCGTCGCGGCCGCGCTGGAGGCCGCGCAATGGCCCGCCGCCGATCTGGAGGTGGACGTCACCGAGGAGGCGCTGGAGGCCGACCCCGAGGCCGCGCTGGCCGCCGTACGCTCGCTGGCCCGCCAGGGCGTGCGCGTGTTCCTGGACGGCTTCGGCGGCGCCGCCGCGTCGCTGTCGCTGCTGCGCCGCCTGCCGCTGGCCGGCGTCAAGCTCGATCCCACGCTGGTGCAGGCCAGCGCCCGCGGCGGCGCGGAAGGGCATTGGGTGCCCGCGCTGGTGGCGCTGGCGCATGCCATGAAGCTGGAGGTGCACGCCGAGGGCGTCGACACCGAGGCCCAGCGCGTGGCGCTGCGCAAGGCCGGCTGCGACGGCCTGCAGGGCCGGCGGTGCGGCCCATGGATGGAGGATCGCGGCCTGGAAGCGTGGATGAACCTGTCGCGAAGCCCCGATTTGTCACAATGAGCGGACCGGTCGGGGTCAGGTCTCCGACCTGACCTCTCATCGGCACATGCCGAAGGATCGGAGCCCCCCGGATGATGTATCGCTTCAAGAGCCGCGACGACGCGGATGTCGTCATGACCCAGCCGGTCGCCGAGCGCATGCTCCTGGCCATCGGCAAGGAGGTGTCGAAGGAAGGCATCCTGCTGCCGGACCAGATGCCCGATGCGCTCACCGCGCTGCAGCAGGCCGTCGGCGCCGACGACACCTCGCGCGCCGGCCAGCACGACCACGACCGCGACGACGACGCGCGCCACGACGACGACCACGCCCCGTCCGGCGACGCCGTGTCGCTGCGCCGCCGCGTCTGGCCGCTGGTGGAGATGATCAAGCGCGCGCAGGCCGCGGGCGTGCCCGTCACCTGGCACGCATGAACCTCACGCGCCTGATCGCCGTGCGCCACGGCGAGACCGCGTGGAATGTCGAGGCCCGCCTGCAGGGCCAGCTCGACATCCCGCTGAACGACCGCGGGCGCGAGCAGGCGCGCCGCGCCGCGCGCTGGCTGGCGGAGGACGCCCCCGATGTTGTCGTCTCCAGCGACCTCGCGCGCGCCCGCGCCACGGCCGAGGCCATCGCCACGTTCAACCGCTGCCCGCTGCTCACCGACCCCGGCCTGCGCGAGCGCAGCTTCGGCAGCTTCCAGGGCTTCACGCACGCCGAGGTGGCCGAGCGCTGGCCCGAACAATCCCTGCGCTGGCGCCAGCGCGATCCCGACTTCGCCCCGGGCGACGGCGAATCGCTGCGCGTCTTCCACGCCCGCTGCGTCGAGACGTTCGACCGCATCGTCGACCAGCACGCCGGCAAGACCATCGTGATGGTGGCCCACGGCGGCGTGCTCGATTGCCTCTACCGCGCCGCCTCGCGCGTGGACCTGGACGCGCCCCGCACCTGGCAGCTGGACAACGCCGCCATCAACCGCCTGCTGCACACGGCCTCCGGCCTCACGCTGGTGGGCTGGAACGACACCGGGCACCTGGACGACGACGTGGTCCTGGACGAATCCGCCGACCGCTGACGAGGGATCCGCCATGGCCATCCAGGACGCCCAGGTCATCGTGCTCGCCACGCCCGTGTTCCTCGGGCTCATCGCGATCGAGATGGCCGTGGGCTGGCGGCGCGGCCAGCCCACCTACGCGTTCGCCGACACGATGAACTCCATCGGCCTGGGCATGCTCAGCCAGGTGGTGGGCCTGTTCACCAAGCTGTTCACGCTGGGCATGTACCAGTGGGTGTACGACCATGGGCGCCTCGCCACGCTGGACGTGTCGTCCCCCGTCACGTGGGTCGGCGCGCTGCTGGCCTACGACTTCCTCTACTACTGGCTGCACCGCGCCGGCCACACGGTGGCGCTGTTCTGGGCCGCGCACGTGGTGCACCACCAGAGCGAGGAATACAACCTCAGCACCGCGCTGCGCCAGACGGGCTCGGGCTGGATCGCGGGCTGGCTGTTCTACCTGCCGATGGCGCTGCTGGGCGTGCCGCCGCTGGTGTTCGCCGTGGTGGCGCTCATCGACCTGCTGTACCAGTTCTGGGTGCACACGCGCCTCATCGGCCGCCTCGGCTGGTTCGACCGCTGGTTCTGCGCGCCGTCCAACCACCGTGTCCACCACGCCGTGGACGACGTCTACCTGGACCGCAACTACGGCGGCATCCTCGTCGTCTGGGACCGGCTCTTCGGCACGTTCCAGCCCGAGCTCGACGACGTGCCGCCGCACTACGGCACGCGCAGCCCGCTGCGCAGCTGGAACCCCGCGTGGGCCAACCTGGAGGTCTACGCCGGCCTGCTGCACCACACGCGCCACGCCGCACGCTGGCGCGACAAGCTGCAAGCCTGGGTGCGCCCGCCCGGCTGGGCCGCCGACGACGTGGCACGCCGCTTCCCCAAGCCGCCGTTCGTGGTGGGCGCGATCCCGCGCTACGCGCCGCCCCTGGCGCGCCACCACCGATGGCTGGCGGGCCTCGCCTTCACCGCCGTGATGGCCGCCACCGTGGCCGTGCTGTGGAACGCGCACCGATTGCAGCCGCTGCAGCTGGCCGCGGCATCGGCGGGCATCCTGGTGCTGCTGCTGGCGGTCGGCCGCATCACGGCGGGCGCGGAGGTGCCAGGTCTCCGACCTGACACCGGATTCGCGGATGGGGCCCGGCCTCCGGCCTGACCGGCGCACCCGCACTTCACCCCGCCGCGTCCAGCCCCCCGAACAGGTCCTGCCCCTGCCGCACCGGCGGCGCCAGCCCCAGGTGCCGCCACGCCGCCATCGTCGCCACGCGCCCGCGCGGCGTGCGCTGCAGGTAGCCCTGCTGGATCAGGTAGGGCTCGATCACGTCCTCGATCGTGCCCGACTCCTCGCCGATCGCCGCCGCCACGTTGTCCAGGCCCACCGGGCCGCCGTCGAAGCGGTGGATGATGGCCTCCAGCAGCTTGCGGTCCATCAGGTCGAAGCCGCTCGGGTCCACGTCCAGCATCTTCAGCGCCTGGTCGGCGATGGCCACGCTGATGTGGCCGTCCCCGCGCACGTCCGCGTAGTCGCGCACGCGGCGGAGCAGGCGGTTGGCGATGCGCGGCGTGCCGCGCGACCGGCGCGCGATCTCGTACGCGCCCTCCACGTCGATTGGCGCCTTCAGCAGCCCCGCCGAGCGCACGACGATCGTGGCCAGCTCCTCCGCCGTGTAGAACTCCAGCCGTGCCACGATGCCGAAGCGGTCGCGCAGCGGGTTGGTGAGCATGCCCGCGCGCGTGGTGGCCCCCACCAGCGTGAACGGCTGCAGGTCCAGCTTGATCGAGCGCGCGGCCGGGCCCTCGCCGATCATGATGTCGATCTGGAAATCCTCCAGCGCGGGGTACAGGATCTCCTCCACCACGGGCGACAGGCGGTGGATCTCGTCGATGAAGAGCACGTCGTTGCGCTCCAGGCCCGTCAGGATGGCCGCCAGGTCCTTCGGCTTCTCCAGCACCGGCCCCGACGTCTGCCGCAGGTTGACGCCCAGCTCGGCCGCGATGATGTGCGACAGCGTGGTCTTGCCCAGGCCCGGCGGGCCGAACAGCAGCACGTGGTCCAGCGCCTCCTGCCGCTTGCGCGCCGCGCCCACGAAGATCTCCAGCTGCTCGCGCGCCTTGGCCTGGCCCACGTATTCGGCCAGCCGTTTCGGGCGCAGGGCGCGCTCCAGGGCCTCCTCGTTCGGCGAGGCCGGGCCGGCCTGCACGACGCGCTGCGGGCGAGGCGCGGCGCCGCTGAAATCGTCGGTCTGGATGGACATTCAGTGATTATCCGCCGCGGCCGGGCGGCACGGGCCAGCATCCGTCCCGACCCCGCGTCTCGCCGTGCCATCCCCCACCGACTACGATCCGCCGATGCGCCTCTCCTCCCTGCCCCTCGCGGCCCTCCTCGTCTCGCTGCCCCTCCTCGCCCACGCGGCCGCGTCGTCGCCCCCGGCCGGCACCGTCGAGGTCACCCACGCCTGGATCCGCACCCCCGTGCCGGGCGCCAAGGTGGCCGCCGCCTATTTCGACGTCACCAGCGCGCAGGCCGCCCGCGTGGTGGCCGTCGCCACCGACGCCGCCACCTCCGCCAGCCTGCACAAGATGGAGATGGACGGCGACGTGATGCGCATGCGCGCCCTGGATGCGCTGCCGCTGCCCGCCGGCCAACCCGTGTCGCTGGCCCCCAGCGGCAACCACGTGATGCTCGAGGGCCTCACGCGTCCGCTGAAGTCCGGCGACACGGTGCAGCTGGTGCTGCAGGTGGAGGACGCCGCGCACCATCGCCAGGCCGTGCACGTGAAGGCGGCGGTCGCCCCCACGGCGCCGAAGTGAACCACCTCGCCCACGCGCTGCTGGCGTCGCACGACGACCGCGCGATCGTGGGCGCCCTCCTCAGCGATTTCATCAAGGGCGACGGCCCGCGCGCGTACTCGCCGCCGGTGCGCGACGAGATCCTGCTGCACCGCCACGTCGACGTCTTCACCGACGCCCACCCCGCCGTGCGCGCGGCCATCGCCACGTGCTTCCCGCCGCAGCGCCGCCGCTTCGCCGGCATCGCGCTGGACGTCCACTTCGACCCCCTGCTGGCCCGCGGCTGGGCCCGCCACGGCAACGGCGGCGCGCTGCTGCCCTTCACCCATCGCGTCTACGACGCCCTGGACGCCTTCGACGAGCCGAAGCCCCCCGCGCTGGCGCTGCTCGCGCAACGCTGGCGCCAGCACGACGGCCTGGCCGCGTACCACGACCCCGACTCCGTGCGCTTCGCGCTCGACCGCCTGGCCGGCCGCCTCTCGCGCGGCGGCGAGCACCTGCGCGCCACGCACGCGGACCTGCAGGCGCACGCGGGCGCGCTGCAGGCCGCGTTCGAGCAGCTGTGGCCCGACCTGCGCGCGTGGGTCATGCGCCAGCGCGTCAGCTCAACGCCTTCAACGCCTGCTTGATGCCGTCGCTCACGCTGATCCCCGCCGGCAGCTGCTTCATCGCTGCGGACGCTTCCTTGTCGTTGTAGCCCAGCGCCACCAGCGCCTGCACGATGTCGGCCTGCGCGTCGGCCACCAGCGATCGCGGCGTGGAGCTGAGCGACGCGGCGCCCAGCTTGTCCTTCAGCTCCAGCAGCAGCCGCTCCGCGGTCTTCTTGCCGATGCCCGGCACCTTCTGCAGGCGCCCGGCCTCCTGCCGCGCCACGCAGCCCGCCAGCTCCAGCACCGACAGCCCGGACAGCACCGCCAGCGCCGTGCGCGGCCCGATGCCCGAGATCTTCACCAGCAGCCGGAAGGTGGTGCGCTCGTCCGGCTCCAGGAAGCCGTACAGCAGGTGCGCATCCTCGCGCACCACCTGGTGCGTCAGCAGCGTCACCTTCTGCCCCAGCGCGGGCAGGTTGCAGAAGGTGCTCATGGGCACCTCCACCTCGTAGCCGACGCCGTTCACGTCCACGAGGATCTGCGGGGGCGTCTTTTCCGCGAGCTGGCCCGTGAGTCGTCCGATCATGGGAGCGGATTATCGGCGGCACAATCCACCCGGTGATCGTCCGCCACATCTTCTCGCCCCCCGACAACGAGCGCCTCGCCCACCTGTGCGGGGCGCTCGACGAGCACCTGCGCGCCATCGAGGTCGGGCTGAACGTCACCATCTCGCGCCGCCACGAGGCCTTCCGCGTGGAAGGCGGCAAGCTGCAGGCGCAGCGCGCGATGGCGCTGCTGGAATCGCTCTACGAGCGCAGCGGCCGCCCGATCGACGAGGAACAGCTGCAGCTGATGCTGCACGACGCCCAGCGCGACGTCATCCAGGGCCACGCCCGCCCGCTGCCGCCGGCCTCCGCGTCCGCGGGCCCCGATGCGCCCATCGTGCTGCAGACGCGCCGCGCCGAGCTGGTGGGCCGCACGCCCAACCAGGTCAAGTACCTGCGCCAGATCCTCGCGCACGACATCACGATGGGCCTGGGCCCGGCCGGCACCGGCAAGACCTTCCTGGCCGTCGCCTGCGCGGTGGACGCGCTGGAGCGCAGCGCGGTGCAGCGCATCATCCTCACGCGCCCGGCGGTGGAGGCGGGCGAGCGCCTGGGCTTCCTGCCCGGCGACCTGGCGCAGAAGGTCGACCCCTACCTGCGCCCGCTGTACGACGCGCTGTACGACCTGATGGGCTTCGAGCGCGTCACCAAGGCCTTCGAGAAGGCCACGCTGGAGATCGCGCCGCTCGCCTTCATGCGCGGCCGCACGCTGAACCACGCGTTCGTCATCCTGGACGAGGCCCAGAACACCACCACCGAGCAGATGAAGATGTTCCTCACGCGCATCGGCTTCGGCTCCAAGGCCGTGGTCACGGGCGACCTGAGCCAGGTGGACCTGCCGCGCGGCATGAAGAGCGGCCTGGCCGACGCCGCCGAGGTGCTGCGCGACGTCAGCGGCATCGCCACCACCCGCTTCACCGCGGCCGACGTGGTGCGCCACCCGCTGGTGGCCAAGATCGTCGAGGCCTACGACGCCGCCGACGCGCGCCGCCCGAAGGACGACCGCGACCTGCGGGATTGAGAAGACCTGCCACGACGATGCCCGCCGCCCGCCCCGCGCTCCGCCTGAGCCTGCAGTTCGCCGACCCGCGCCACCGCGCGCTGCTGCCGCGCCACCGCGTCGCCCGCTGGATCCGCGCCGCGCTGGAAGCGCCCGCCGAGATCACGGTGCGCATCGTGGACGCGGAGGAGGGCCGCACCCTCAACCAGGGCTTCCGCTCCAAGGATTACGCCACCAACGTCCTCACCTTCGACTACGCGCACGAGCCCGAGGTGCTGGCCGACCTGGTGATCTGCGCGCCGGTGGTGGAACGCGAGGCGGCCGAGCAGCAGGTCCCGCTGGAGGCCCACTACGCGCACCTGCTGGTGCACGGCACGCTGCACGCGCAGGGCTACGACCACGAGGACGACGGCGAGGAGGCCGCGGCGATGGAGGCCCGCGAGACGCAGATCCTGGCCGGCCTGGGATACCCCGACCCGTATCGCCGGTGACGCGGGAGGGGGGAAGGGTCAGGTCTCCGACCTGACCTGTCACCCGATTCACCGCGGCCGATGCCGCGTCCCCAGGTACTTCTTCCGCCAGAACACCGCCGCCATCGACAGGCCCAGCACGGTCATCGCGGCGGTCGCGATCCAGAACCCGCCCGGCGTCTTCAGCAGCGGCTCGCCCTCGAAGTTCATGCCGAACACGCCGGTGATGAGGTTCAGCGGCAGGAAGATGGCCGTCAGCACGGTCAGCGTGCGCATGATGTCGTTGGTGCGGTGCCCCAGCGCCGAGAAGTGCATCTGCACCGAACTCTCGGCCGACTGCTCCAGCCGCCGCACGTGGCCCAGCACGCGCTCGATGTGCTCCAGCACGTCGCGCGAGCGCAGGCGCATCAGCTCGCGCTCGCGCTCCGCCTGCGCGTCCGCGGGCGCGGGCCACTCGCCCATCGCGTCCAGCCATTCCTGCACGGCGGCGCGCTGGTCCTCGCAGGTGTCCTCCAGCAGGTGCAGCTTGTTGCGCGCCTCCAGCAGCAGGCCCCAGTCGTCGAAGCGGCCGGTGGGGCTCAGCAGCTCCTGCTGCAGGTAGCCCAGCTGGCGCGTCATCAGGCGGCGCAGCTCCAGGTAGCTGTCCACCATCACGTTGACCATGCGCAGCATCAGGTCGGCCGGGCTCACCGGCAGCCGCGCGCTGCTGCGGCCTTCCGGCGCCGGCTTGGTCGCGCCGGCCGCGATCTGCGCCAGCTTCTGCACGAAGAAGTCCAGCACCTGGCATTCGGCCGGGTGCACGGTCACCAGCACGCGGTCGAACACCGCGAAGCCCACGGGGCTGGTGTCGATCATCGCCAGCGCGCGCTGCGCGGATTGGAACGTGCCGTGCTCGTCGTCCACGTACAGCTGCTCGCTGCCCGCGCCGGCGGCCAGGCGGCGGAACACCAGCAGGTCGTACGCCGTGGTGTAGTCGAAGTGCGACGGCAGCTGGTTGTTCAACAGGTCGGTGACGTGCAGGTCCACCAGCGTGCCGCCGGTCCAGCGCTGCAGCAGGGCCTGCAGCGCGGGCACCTGCAGCTCGAACTCGCGCCGCGTGTACGGCAGCCACACGAAGCCCTGCGGCGGCAGCTGCGCGGGCGGGCCCTCCAGGGGCGAGAAGCGATCGGGCTCGACGAGGTAGGCGCGCATGGGTCAGGTGGGGACGGCGCTCGGGCGCGAATCACGCGCGCAGCAGCCGCGCGGCGTCCAGCGCGAAGTACGTGAGCACGCCGTCGGCGCCCGCGCGGCGGAACGCCAGCAGCGATTCCATCATCACCGCGTCGTGGTCGACCCAGCCGTTGGCGGCCGCCGCCTTCACCATCGCGTACTCGCCGCTCACCTGGTACGCGAACGTCGGCATGTGGAACTCGTCCTTCACCCGCCGCACGATGTCCAGGTAGGGCAGGCCGGGCTTGACCATCACCATGTCGGCGCCCTCGGCGATGTCCAGCGCCACCTCGCGCAGCGCCTCGTCCGAGTTGGCCGGGTCCATCTGGTAGACCTTCTTGTCGGACTTGCCCAGGTTGGCCGCCGAGCCCACCGCGTCGCGGAAGGGCCCGTAGAAAGCGCTGGCGTACTTGGCGCTGTAGGCCATGATCCGCGTGTGGATGTGCCCGGCCTTCTCCAGCGCCTGGCGGATGGCGCCGATGCGGCCATCCATCATGTCGCTGGGCGCCACGATGTCCACGCCCGCCTCGGCCTGCACCAGCGCCTGCCGGCGCAGCACGGCCACGGTCTCGTCGTTCAGCACGTACCCGTGCTCGTTCAGCAGGCCATCCTGGCCGTGGGACGTGAACGGGTCCAGTGCCACGTCGGTCAGCAGCCCCAGCTGCGGGAAGCGGTCCTTCAGCGCGCGCACCGCCCGCGGCACCAGGCCATCGGGGTTCATCGCCTCGCGGCCGTCGGGCGTCTTCAGGGCCGAATCGATCACCGGGAACAGCGCCATCACCGGCACCCCCAGCGCCACGCACGCCTCGGCCGAGGCGAACAGGCGGTCCACGCTCAGGCGCTGCACGCCGGGCATGCTGGCCACGTCCTCCACCCGGTTCACGCCGTCCAGCACGAACACCGGCAGGATCAGGTTGCCGGGGCTGAGGCGATGCTCCCGCACCATCTCGCGGCTGAACGCGTCGCGGCGCATGCGACGGGGCCGGCTGGCCGGGAAGGGTGGCAGGAAAGACACGGTCCAAAGCCCTTTCAAGATGCCTGTCACGATTTGTGGGGGGCGGTTCTCCCGCACAGGCGGATCCCGCATGACTCTGCTACTATCCGCGCCGGACGGTGTTCGCGAGAGCATTGTCCCCTGCTTTTCCTCCCTGAGCAGGTGCCTTGCGTGATGACAGCGTCAAGGCTTTGCAGCCCCGGCTTCGTCGCCGGGGCTTTTCTTTTTGTTGGGCTGCTGCTGGTTCGGTTGGACGTCCTCGCGGACCCGGCAGGGAAGGCCAGAAAAGCCGTCTCCTCAGGACGAGCTCGCCACGCCCGGCCCATCGAGGGCCGGCCGCGTCGCCCACGCCGCTTCCGCACGAA
>OUNM010004851.1_pt1 | contig 70636 bp, 68 predicted proteins | sample 1769961 | NCBI WGS metagenome assembly OUNM01 (sample SAMEA3914820, study PRJEB12502) | metagenome | biome: forest; material: soil | place: USA | collected 2012-03-12 | depth 0.3 m
ACCACCTTGGCACCGGCGTCCGTGATCCGCACGAGGGCGTCGTCGAGCAGCTTCACGACATCCAGGCCCGGAAGGGCCCGGTCATAGACGTCCCCCGCAATCAGGACGACGTCCACCGATTGTTCCCGGATGACCGCGAGCAATTGCTCAATGAAGTCGCGCTGGGCGTCGAGCATCCCGACCCCATGGAACGAGCGTCCCAGATGCCAATCCGAAGTGTGCAAAAGCCTCATGTTTTCAAGCTAACTGGAGGCCCCGACATTATTGGGGCGGCGCGTCGGCACCGGCCGTAACAGGGCCCTCCGGGCAGCTGAATTCCTGCCTCAGCCCCGCTTGCCGTCGAAGAAGTCGCGGGCAGGGTCGACGTCGGGCTTTTCTTCGGCCGGAGCCGCGGCGGGCGCCGCAGCCGGCGTGGAAACCTCGGCAGCACGTTCCGGGTCAGCAGCTTCGGCCTCGTCGTCGGAACTTTCTTCCAAGCCGTCGGCCGGCAAGGGCTCCTCGATCTCAGCCACGGCCACGGGAGTGGTTTCGCCGAAACCGCGGAAGATGAGGCCTGCGATCGCCGCACCCACGAGCGGTGCAACCCAGAAGAGCCAGAGCTGCTCCACTGCCCAGCTGGAGCTGAAGATGGCGGAAGCGGTGGCACGGGCCGGGTTGAAGGCAAGGTTGCCCGTGGACTGACCCAGCTGCAGCAGGACTGCGACCGTCAGGCCGACGGCGAACGGTGCTGCGAGCTTGCTGGGATTGCGTCGAGCGGTGACACCCAGGAAGACTCCCACGAGGAGGGCTGCGCCGAGGACCTCAATGAGCATCACGCCGGTCACGGGAACCTGGAAGCTTGAATGGGTGCCGAAGCCGGAGGTTGCCGTGTCAAAGACAGTCCGGCTGTCAGTGATCCCGGGAACGGTCCGCACGACGGCGAAAATCGCCAACGCGCCGAGCAAGCCCCCCACGATCTGGGCTCCAAGATACGAGGCCCCGTCAACGAGCTTCATCCGGCCGGCAACCAAGTGGCCAACGGTGATGGCCGGGTTGAAGTGCCCGCCCGACAAGTAGCCGAAGGCAAGCATGGCGGCTGTAACGCTCAGGCCGCTGGCCAGCGACGCCGGCATCGGAACCGCCTGGGGGTTGATGAAGATCAGCACGCCCAAGCCGATAACCACAAGGAACAGCGTCCCCAGAGCTTCAGCGGACGCCCGGGCAAGGAGCCGGGTGCCGCGGGAGGATGGAACGGACACAGTCGTGGTCATGTCGAATGACTCCTTAGTTCGAAGTTCGGGTGCTCTGTTGCGGAGGAGAACGCTCCGCGCACGGCAACGAGCCATGTTGCGGACCGCGCATTTGCCCTGCTGGCATCCTGTCAGCCGAGTCTGGACGCTTCCTGAATCCGAGCCTAGCCGCCCAACGCGATTGCGGCGACCGCAGCGCAGGCGAGCGCGATAATGGACAGGGCGCTTGCAAGCATCAAGACAGCCGACGCTTCCTCCGCGCCATGGTGCAGCTGATGGGACCGGACCCAGACGACGCAGCCCAGGACGATCGTCGCTGCGGCGGCCGTCAGGGCGCAGATTCCCTGGTAGTCGAGTCCCGGTATCCCGGTGGGAAGCTGCCCCGCGCCGGACTTGGCCGTCAGCCATCTGCGCCAGATGAAGAGATCCACCACCAGAAGCGAAATCAGGGTCCGGCGCCAAGCGAGCGTGGTGCGCTCAGGTTGCAGCCCCGGATCCCTGGCGTCAATGGTCAACGCGCCACCAGGATCAGCACGGCAAAGGTGAAGGCTGCCACGGCAACCACGATGGTCATCAGCAGCATGACCCGTGAGAACGGCAGGGCTTGGTCGTTGCGCATCGCTGCCTCCATCTGCGCCCACCGGCGGTAGGCAAGCGTTGCGAGGCCCGCTCCGATCATGGAAAGCACAACGCACAAGACGATGCGCACGGGCTGCGGCGCGATGTTCGGGGCAAGCTGGTCGATGGCGACGGCACCAGCCAGCAGCGCCAACGAGGTACGGATCCATGCAAGGAAGGTCCGCTCGTTTGCGAGGGAGAATCTGTAGTCCGGGGTCTTTCCGGTTTTCCGCCACGCGGGTTCACGCATCACTGCCTCCTGGTTCACGAGCCACCGTATCAGCGGGGGTGTGAAGACCGACCAAGCGGCCACGGTAAATTACCACTATGAGTGCTGAACCGTCTCCCTCCGCCGCGCCATCCTTCGAGTCCCGGGTATACGGCTGCCTTCTGGGAGGCGCTTTGGGCGATTCGCTCGGCTACGCCGTCGAGTTCGACGACGTAGCCACCATCCGTTCCCGCTTCGGCGCCGCGGGCCTCACCTCTTTTGGCCAGCTCGACGGCGGCAGCCACTTTTCCGACGACACCCAGATGACGCTGTACACCGTTGACGGCCTCGTGGAAGCCCTCGAGTGGGCCAATGACGGCGTAGCGGCGGATGAAACCGCATGCCTTTGGTTGGCTTACCTGCGATGGCTCGCCACCCAAGGTGTGGCCTTGCCGTCGTCGGCCCCCGTTCCCCAACCGCGTTGGATCGACGGCCAGGAGGTACTCCGGCACCGCAGGCATCCGGGCAAAGCGTGCCTGAGCGGGCTCGCCACGGGACAGATGGGGACCAAGTTCCGCCCTGTCAATCCGGAGTCGAAGGGCTGCGGCACGGTGATGCGGTCCGCCCCATTTGGCTTGGTCCCCCATATTTCCGAAGCCACGGTCTACAAGCTGAGCACCGATGCCGCGTCCTTGACCCACGGACACCCTTCGGCGCGGCAAAGCGCAGGTGCCTTCAGCGTGCTGGTGCACCAACTGAGCGCGGGCGCGGATGTACGGACTGCGGCCGAGCATGCGTTGAGCCTGGTGTCAGCACTGCCGGATCCAGCTCCGGAGCTCCTGGAACGCCTCCGCCAGGCGCTGGAACTGTCTTCCGCCGGCACATTGCTCAGCCCGGAGGAACTCACTGAGCACCTGGGCGAAGGCTGGGTCGCAGAGGAGGCACTCGCCGTCGGGCTCTATGCAGTGTTGGCAACCGCCGCGGCAGCAGAGACGCGGCGTGATCCGGCAGCCCAATTCCGCCAGGCCATAGCCGTGGCACTAAACCACAGCGGCGACAGCGACTCCACCGCGTCGATCGCGGGCAATATCCTCGGTGCGCTCCACGGCGAAGAGGCCCTGCCCTCGGACTGGCTTGAAGCCCTTGAAGCTCCTGACGTCATCCGCGGGATGGCGCAGCGGCTTATCGCCGTCACCGCGGGCTAGGAGGCAAGCGGCTCAAAGCCTGCGAAGCGCGATGTTGTTGCATGCTTCGCAGACGTCCTCGGGGATGAACCCGCGCCGCTGCAGTACGCCGAAAATCGCGCAGCCGAGGCAGAATCCTGCAAACGACTCAAGCGACGCCGCCACAATCAGCAACGCGAGCAGGACCCATGCACCCAGCGCGAAACCGGCGAAGAACAGGACCACGGCCGCTGTGCTGAGCGCCGCACCGATTCCCTGTGCGAAGCGCTTGGGTGGACCGGGGACAAGTTTGGCAGGGCCCACCCGTGGAGCGAGCAGCTTGACGGACAACAAGGCAAACGGCGAGATCCGCGGCCCAAAGAGTACCCTCAACCAGAAACCGGCAGCAATCAGCACGAGTCCCCAGCCAAAGCCGCTCACAAGGGTGGCCACCGCCGCCAAAACCACGAGGCCGGCCGTGATCCTCGCGGCGTACTCGTTGACGGGGTTGGGGAAAGCGAAAGCGGCGCGCCAACCGGTGGCCGCGGGGGCCGGCGTCCATGCAGTGGGCCGCGCCGTGTCAGGCTGATTTCCCTGTGTCATGGCTCAAGGCTAGGAGCGCGGACAAGCTACGGGAAGCTTTGTTGCTCCGTGTGAATTTTGACCCGGCTAGTGCCCGCCGACCATCTGCAGGAACTCACCCTCGGAGAGAACCTCGATCTGCTGGCCGCGGCTGTGCAACTCCAGGACCCGCTTTGCTTTGCCGGTGAGACGACCGTTCCGGAGATCGCCCGCCACAAAGCCATCACCTACCACCAGGACGGTGGTCCTACCGGTTACACGGCTCTCCGGACGCGCGCCCATCTCCGCTGCCCGCTGTTTCGCTTCCGGCCGGGCAATCGCAAGCTCACCGGTGAAGACGACGGTCTGCCCGAACAAGGGGTGGCCCGGTTCCGCTGCGGGGTTGGGTGCCGGATTGGTGCCTTCTTCCGGCCAATTGCTCCAAGCGCGCCCAAGCTGGCCCGCACTACGCCCGACGCCGGACTGGCCGGCGGCCGCGTCGCGTCCCCCGCCGCCGGCCGCGAGCGCAGCGAGCGTTTGCTTGGACAGTCCGTCTCCTGGCTGGAACGCCTGCTGCCTGGGTATGGCCAGGCCAAGGGACAAGTAGAGCTCAGCGATGCTGTTGGCGTTGTTCCGGCGCGCGATGTCCACCAGGATCCCGGCGCAGGCCCGGGCGTCCTCGGCGGCGTCGTGATGGTTCACGAGGGGCACGCCCGCCTCCTCCGCAGCGTACGGCAAGGAATTGGACACCAAGGAGTAGCAGCGCCGGGACAGCATCACCGTGCAGACATACTCGTAAGCGGGGCCCGGGAGGCCGGAAACTTCGAGCCCGGAACGGATGACGCCCAGATCGAATGCCGCATTGTGGGCGGCAAGGATATCCCCGCCGATGAATGCCCCGATTTCAGGGAAGAGTTCGCCAAAGCGTGGTGCGCCCGCGACATCCTCAGCCCGGATGCCGTGGATCCGGGTGTTGTGGAATTCGAAATGGTCATGGTTTTCCGGCGGCCGCATGAGCCAGGAGGCTTCCTCCACCACAACGCCGCCACGGACTTTGCTCAGACCGACAGAGCACGGGGAACCCCTGAATCCGTTCGCAGTTTCAAAGTCGATCGCCGTAAAGTCCAATGCCACTGGTCAAGGTTACAGGTGGAAAGGGGCCCCAAGAGCGCTGGTGATGGCCACCACCTGCCACGGGTCGTCTTTCAGACCTCGTCCGCCGTCTCCTGCAGCTTGGTCAACGCCTTCTTGGTTGCCCTTTGGGTCAGGACATGGATGACCGCTCCCGCGGCGCCCCCGGCTAAGGAGAACAAGACCACGCCCGGGAGGGAGTCCTCCAGATTGGTCGCATCCTTGGGTGCGGGCTTCCCGGTGGACTTGCTCCAGATGGCCTCCAGTGTCTTGTTCGCCGCAATTCCGGCGCCCATGCCCACAACCAGTCCAAGTAGTTTGATCAGGACGTTCATCTCGTTCCTCCGATTGTGGCCTCACGGCCCGTTCACGCGCCTTCGGCGGTGCCTGCCGTGCGCCGTACTACGCCAAATGCTTTCCTCCGGTGACGCCGACAACGGATCCCGACATATAGCTTGCCTCCGCGGTGGCGAGCAGCACGAATGTCGCCGCCAGTTCAGCGGGTTGGCCTGCCCTCCCGAGGGGCGTGTCCTCACCGAAGTGGACTATTTTCTCGCGCGGCTGGGTCGGGGGCTGAAGTGGCGTCCAGATCGGTCCGGGTGCTACCGCGTTGACGCGGATTCCCCGCGTCCCCAAGGACTCTGCCAGCGAAAACGTCATGTTGATGATGGCCGCCTTGGTGGCCGCGTAGTCGATGAGGCTCGGGCTCGGGTGGTAGCCCTGGATGGACGACACGTTGATGATCGCGGAACCTGGCTGCAGATGGGGCAGCGCGGCTTTGGTCAGCCAGAAAAGAGCGTAGACGTTGGACTTGAAGGTCCGGTCGAACTGCTCGCTCGTAAGGTCTTCGAGTCCTTCGCTCGTGGTCATTTGATAGCCGGCATTGTTGACGAGCACGTTCAACCCACCGAACTCGGCAACGGTTTGGGAGACGACATCCTGGCAGAATGCCTCGTCGCTGAGGTCGCCGGGCAACGCCAAAGCACTCCGACCGGCGTCTTCGATCAACTGGACCGTGTGCACGGCGTCCTGTTCTTCTTCGGGCAAGTACGTGAAGGCAACGTCCGCTCCTTCCCGGGCATAGGCAATCGCGGCGGCCCTTCCGATACCGGAATCCGCCCCGGTGATCAGGGTCCGGAACCCTTCCATGCGGTGGTGTCCGACGTAGGTGCTTTCGCCGTGGTCCGGGCGGGGACGCATTGCGTCGGTCCAGCCCGGGTAGTCCTGAGTCTGCGGCTCGAACGTCCCGGCCGGGTACTGGGTCCGGGGGTCCTGCGCTCCGCCCGGAACATCCGGGTGCCTGGTGACCTGATTCTCCAAGGCCATCACAATATCCTCGTCCAGATCGCTTGCGCTTGATTCCACGGTGTCAACCAGCTCTTCTACCTGTTGGTCATCCTCATGGAAGTTGGGTTCTGCCATCACTGTTCCTCCATCTGGTCGTCGTCGTGAGAATTGCCCGGTCCCTTGCGCATGCCCCGGACAGTCGAAGTGCTTGCCGTTTTTAAACCTAAAACCACCCGCCGGAGCGCACAAGATCATCAGCATACTTATATTCTTGATGGAACACGTTGGCATTTAGTCGGATCGACCGTCCGCACCCTATGGCCATTCCCGCGAGCCGTCGGTATCGTGTGGCGCTCGGGGCGGCATCGAAGAAGTCCGGCCCTCGTCTCGGCGAAGGAGATTCTGTGAGCGATTCCATGCAGGCGCTATCCGGCCGTGGAGCCGTCGAGCTGATGCTGGTTCGTCACGGTGAGAGCCTGGGAAACCTGGCGGCGTCGGCGGCCGGACTGTCCGGCGCGGAGGTCATTGACGTCCCGGCGCGCGATGCCGACGTCGACCTGTCACCGATCGGTTACCAGCAGGCCACCGCTTTAGGTGGTTCGTTCAGCAGGCGTCCACCGCCGCAGTGCCCGGACGTGATCTGGTGCTCCCCGTACACCCGGGCGCGTCGTACCGCGGAAATTATCGTAGAGTCAGCGGGCTGGACGGTGCCGCTCGTCGCGGATGAGCGGCTTAGGGACCGCGAGCTCGGCATCCTGGACATGCTGACCGCCAAGGGTGTGGAGCTCAGGTTGCCCGAGGAGGCCGTGCGTCGCCGGTGGCTGGGGAAGTTCTACTACAGGCCCCCTGGTGGGGAGTCCTGGACCGACGTGGTACTCAGGCTGCGGAGCTTTCTTTCCGATCTTGAACAGCTCTCCGGAGGAGAACGGGTCCTCGTGGTCGGCCATGACGCCGTCATCCTGCTGTTCAGGTACCTCCTGGAAGGCCTATCCGAGCAGGAGCTCCTGGATATAGCCGCCACAACCAGCGTTTTGAACGCTTCCCTCACGCGGTATGTCCGCGCCGAAGGCCACGGCCCCTGGACACTGGAGAGCTTCAACGTCGCGGATCATCTGATGGAGCTAGGAGTTGCCCTCACCGAACACGGAAGCGACGCAGATGTCCGTCCGCGGTGACCTTCCAGCTATCCCGGTGACACCCACCCTCCTGCGGAGCTGGCCACTGCCGGCAACGGGTTCAGGCAAGCTTGAGCGAGGGAGCGTGCTGGTCATCGGCGGGAGCCGCAAAACACCGGGGGCCGCCCTCCTTGCCGGCACCTCGGCGCTTCGCGCAGGCGCGGGCCGCCTCACGCTTGCCGTTGCCGAATCCGCGGCTGTGGCATTGGCAGTCGCCATGCCTGAGGCGGGAGTCATCGGCTTGCCCGAAACGTCCTCCGGCTCCGTCCGCTCGACAGCTCACGAGGCGTTGAAGCCGGAACTGGACGCGGCCGACGCAGTGCTCATCGGGCCTGGCCTTGACGACCCGGAAGAGACAGCCCGACTACTGCGAAACCTTTCAGGCATGGAACAGACTCGCGCGGACAAGACCCTCATCCTCGACGCCTACGCCTTGGGGATCCTCAATCGGCTCTTGCCCGATATCCGGCCTTGGGCCGGGCATCTGATCCTGACTCCGAACCTGACTGAATTGGGCCTGCTCCTCGCGCGGGATCCTGAGGACATCCCCAACGACGTCACCGAAGTCTCCGACAAGTACCGTGCGGTGGTCAGTTGCCAGGGCATCATTGCCCAACCCCGCAGCGCGGGCCCGCGGGAAACCGGAACCGGAGCCACGCCGTGCTGGGAGATCACCACCGGTTCAGGAGGACTTGGAACTTCCGGCAGCGGAGACGTCCTGGCCGGAACCATCGCCGGACTCCGGGCCCGCGGAACAACAGATGCTCAGGCAGCCTGTTGGGGATCGTACCTGCATGCCGCAGCCGGAGACAGGCTGGCCAGCCGGAAAGGAAGCCCCGGGTACCTCGCCAGGGAACTTGCCGACGAATTGCCGCCCCTCATGATGGAACTGAACACATGAAAGAACGGCACCATGGACCAAAACGACGCATCCTTACTCAATGCTTTGGCCCAGTCCACCCGGAGCCCGGCGTCAATGGTTCGTGGAAAAGTCGGCTTGTGACCGTGCCTCCCGGGGACCGGCGGGGTAGCCGCCGCGGCGGCTGGCCAGGATGATTGCGAGCGCTGCCGCCGTCGGGATGGCTGCGGCTAGTGGCACCCACAGGGCGCCGACGGTAGTCAGGGCCAGAGCGCCATAACCGGCGCCGACGGCGATACCGAGTTGAATGGTCACCACGGTCAAGCCGTTCGCGGCGTCCTTGTGCTCGCCCCCGGCGCGAAGGATTGCCGCCTGGTTGTAGATACCGATGGCCCCGAAGGCGGTTCCCCACATGGTCACCAGGACGATTTCGCCCAGCCATGTGCCGCCAAGCAGCGGCAAGAGGCCGAAGGCCAGCACCAGCAGGGCGACCGCGGAAAGCAGGGAACGCCGCGGATGGGAATCGGCAGTGAGGCCGGCGATCCAGATCCCTACGAGGCTGGAGGCCCCCACCACAGACAGCGAAATGCTCGTGAAGGCATCCGGCAGTCCGGAGACGTGGAGGAACGGCGCGATGTAGGTGAACAGGGTGAAGTGACCCAAAAGCAGGAGCGGCCAGGCCGTGGCCACCGCGATCACGCCGGGCAGCTTCAGGGCTCCGCGGAGGGTCGGCGTCGTATTGCCGTCCTCGTCGGGGGCTGTGGGGAGTACCCAAACGGCAAGCAAGGCGAGAACCGCGCCGACTCCGGCCAGGATCATGAAAGAAGCCCGCCAGGTGAGCACCGAGCCCATGAGTGTGCCGATCGGAGCGCCGACGGCCAGCGCGATGCTGTTACCACTGAAGACCATGGCCATGGCTTTCCCGACGGAGTGCGCTGGAACGATCCTGGCAACGTAGGGGGCCATGCTGGACCACAGCATCCCGTGGGCCACGCCCCCGAGGAGCCTCGCCGCAACCGCCAATCCCAGGCTCGGGCTGGACGCCAGCAGCACATTGCTGAGTGCGAACGCGAGCACTGTGGCTATCAACAACGCCTTGCGGGGGACTCTTCCGCCGAGCAGCCTCGACAAGGGAAGCGCTGTGAAAACGATGACTGCCGCATAGGCGGCCGTCAGCGACCCTACGGCCGATTCGTCTACACCCAGGTCCTGGCTGATCTGCGGCAGCAGCCCGGACGGGAGGAGTTCAGTGGTGACGGCGGTGAAGCCTGCCGCGGCGAGGATCAGAAGACCTCCCCACGGGAACACCGGGGCTGACGCCGCAGCGACCGTCGCCGGTGTCCTGGATATGGCTGCTTCTTGCTTCAAGAGTTCTTCCTCGTCAGTCATGTTCAGTTAGCTGCGGACGCAAAAGCCTTCGTGTCTTCTGTCCACCTCCACCACGCTACCCACACCAGGGGACCGGAGGCAGTGTCTGTCAGACACCCCCAGCCGCTGTCACAAGGGCCCGACGGCGGTTGTCCCGTACCCTTGAAGGGTGACCCTTTCTGCGATGAACGACTTTGCCGTATCCGCTTTGGTGGGTGCAGGACCGGTGCAGCCGCATATGTCCGCGCTCCTCCCCGACTGGTTGAACCCCCAGATCTTCCTGGCCGATCCCGCTTTGGCTCCATGGGTGGTCCTGCTCGTGTGCGGAATTGTGTTCGCCGAGACCGGGCTGCTTGTGGGCTTCTTCCTGCCCGGCGACTCGATGCTCTTCACCGCAGGGCTCCTCGTCGCCACGGACACCATCAAGTTCAATATCTGGGCACTCTCCGCCCTCATCGTTGTGTCGGCGATCATCGGCAACCAGAGCGGCTACCTTATTGGCTCCAAAGCCGGACCGGCCATTTTCAACAAGCCTGATTCCAAGCTGTTCAAGCGGGAGAACGTCGAGAGCGCGCACGCCTTCTTCGAAAAGCACGGCGGCAAGGCCCTGATCCTCGCCCGTTTCGTTCCGATCATCCGCACTTTCGTCCCGGTAATTGTCGGCGTCGCGCAGATGGACAAGCGCAAGTTCTTCGTTTTCAACGTCATCGGGGCGGTGCTCTGGGGCGGTGGCGTCACGCTGCTCGGCTACCTGCTCGGCGACAAGGTGCCGTGGGTCCGGGACAACCTCGACATCATCTTCGTGGTCATCGTCCTGATCTCGGTGGTCCCCGTGGCCGTCGAGGTCATCCGCGGCTTGCTGGCCAAGCGCAGGGCCACGGACCGCCGGGCGGAACCCGTCGAAGAGTTCATCGAGGGACACGACGCAGGAAAGCGCGGCGAGCGCTAAGCCCACTGGCTTATGGAACGAGGCACCCCGCAGTTCATTTGCGGGGTGCCTCCTGCGTTAATGCTTGCCCGGAGTTTCAGCGCAGGGCGTCCACAATGGCGGGGAGGAGCGCCCTGAACGCCTTGCCGCGGTGGCTGATGGCGTTCTTCTCCTCGGAACTCAGCTCGGCGCAACTGCGGTCCAGCCCCTGCGGCTGGAGCACGGGGTCGTAACCGAATCCCCCAGCGCCGCGCGGTTCACGCAGGAGAGTGCCTTCCAGCTGGCCGTACTCGACCACCTCGCGCGCCCCGCCGTCGACGGCGGCCGGTACAGCGAGCGCCGCCGCGCAGACAAACGCGGCCCCCCGGTGTGCATCGGGGACGTCGGAGAGCTGTGCCAGCAAGAGCTGCAGGTTGGCGGCATCGTCACCGTGCCGGCCGGACCAGCGGGCCGAGAAGATGCCCGGGGCTCCGCCCAGGACGTCCACGGCCAGCCCCGAGTCATCGGCAATCGCCACCAGACCCGTGGCCTCGGCCACTGCCCGTGCCTTGAGTAGCGAGTTCTCGGCAAACGTCACGCCGGTCTCGGCAACATCGGGAGCTCCGGCGGCAGCCGCGTCAATCACCTGGGTATCGACGTCGAGTCCTGGCACCTGCCCCCTGAGGAGTTCCCTGAGTTCGCGCAGTTTTCCCTTGTTGTGGGTGGCGAGAACGAGCCGCGGCGTAGTTGCGGTAATTGCCTCGCTCACGGGGCCTCGGCCAGGGTCTCGCGCTGGATTGCTGCCAACTCCCCCGTGCCGATGAGGGCAAGGTCCAGCAAGGCATTCAGCTCATCGCGGTCGAAGGGGGCTCCCTCGGCGGTGCCCTGGACTTCCACGAACTTGCCGGAGCCCGTGACCACCACGTTCATGTCGGTTTCCGCGCGAACGTCCTCGACGTAGGGCAGGTCCAGCATCGGGATACCGTCGATGATTCCCACGGAAACAGCAGCGATGGTGTCGATCAACGGCTGTGCGTTCTTGGCGATCATCTTGTTCTCGCGGGCGAAGCGGATCGCTTCGGCAAGCGCCACGTAGGCGCCGGTGATCGCGGCGGTGCGGGTGCCGCCGTCGGCCTGCAGGACATCGCAGTCCAGCACGATCGTGTTCTCGCCCAGGGCCTTGGTGTCGATGATGGAACGCAGTGAGCGCCCGATCAGGCGCGAAATTTCGTGGGTGCGTCCGCCGATCCGGCCTTTGACGGACTCACGGTCGGAACGGGTGTTCGTGGCCCGCGGCAGCATGGCATATTCGGCCGTGACCCAGCCGCGGCCTTCGCCTTTGAGCCAGCGCGGGACGCCCTCGGTCAGGGACGCCGTGCACAGTACCCGGGTGTTGCCGAATTCGATCAGGGCCGAACCTTCAGCCTGCTTGGACCAGCCTCGGGTGATGCTGATGGGACGGAGTTGATCGGGCGTACGGCCGTCGGCACGGATGACGGGGACAGATGTGGCTTCGGAAGTCATACTGCAAGCTTAGCGATCCCCCGGCCCTCGCCGGACTGCGCAGTCGGACTACGCAGCCGGACTCCGGGTTCAGACGGTGTAGTGGACTCCGGCAACGGCGACGGCGACATCGCCGGCGAACTCGGGCCGCGCCTCCGCCATGACCTTGGTCTGCGACGTCCAGACCGGGATGTGGGTCAGCAGGAGGCGTCGGGCTCCGGCAGCTGTCGCTGCCTGGCCCGCGCGCTTGCCGGTCAAGTGCACATCCTTGATGGCGTCGTCGCGTCCTTCTTCAAAGGCGGCCTCGCACAGGAAGAGATCGGCGTTGCGGGCGGCATCCTCAAGGCCCGGGCACGAGTCGGTATCTCCCGAGTACGTGAGGATCCTGCTCACCGCTTTGCCTTCTTTGTCCGGCTCGGTGACCTCGACGCGCAAAGCGTAGGCCTCCTCCACCGGGTGGTTCACGGCATACGGCGTCACGGTGAACGGTCCGAGCTGCACGGATTGGCGTTCGCTCCAGTTACTGAAGTCGAATTCCTCATGCATTCCGGGGTCCAGTTCCAAGCCGTAGGCGGTGGCCATGCGGTCGGCTGTCGCGGCGGGACCCCAGACGGGGATCCTGTCCCGTCCCCAGCCGCCCGGCTTCCAGCGGACGGCCACGTGCAGTCCGCAAAGGTCCATGCAATGGTCGGGGTGCAAGTGGGTCAGGAAGATGGCGTCGATATCTTCGAGGTCCGTGTAGCGCTGGATGGCCCCGAGGGCACCGCTGCCGAGGTCCATCACGATCTTCCACTGGCGTTCGCCATCGTGCGCGGTCAGCAGATAGCACGACGCCGGAGAGCCGGGACCGGGAAAGGAACCCGTGCAGCCAACAATGGTCAGTTTCACTGGATGCGGCCCCCGCGGGCCGCGCCGAATTCGTTCACGGTGAACGCTGCAGGGTCGACGAAATTGGACGTCCTCGCATGATGGCCTCCCGCGCGGGCGGCTTCCAGCATTTCCGGGGTGATACGGGCGAGGCTTCCGGTCGGGTACTGAGCGGCTACATGGTCCACGTGGCGCACCGAGAGGACCTCCGGGCCGAGGAAACGGCGCGCCAGGGTTTCGAACTGCACGGCGTCGCCGGTGGCCATGAAGTCGTGCCGGGGCAGGCCGGGATCGGTGCGCTGGATCCCGTGGGTGGCCAGGGCGCGGTAAACGTCCTTGGCAGTCTCCTCGGCGCTCGACACAAGAGTGACGTCTTCCCCCATGACGAAGGAGATCACACCGGTGAGCAAGGGATAGTGCGTGCAACCCAGCACAACGGTATCCACACCGGCATCCCTGAGCGGTTCGAGGTATTCGTGGGCAGCAGCGAGCAGTTCGGGACCGGTGGTGATGCCGGCCTCCACGAAGCTCACGAATTCCGGACAGGCCACGGAGGTGATGCTCAGGTCCGGGGCAGCGGCGAAGGTGTCCTCGTAAGCGCGGGAACCCACCGTGGCCGATGTCCCGATCACGCCGATCCGGCCGGATCTCGTGGCGGAGACCGCCCGGCGGACTGCGGGCTGGATCACCTCGATGACGGGAATCCCGTAGCGGGCCGTATAGCGTTCGCGGGCGTCGCGCAAGACTGCGGCCGAGGCAGAGTTGCAGGCGATGGTCAGGAGTTTCACGCCGGAGTCCACGAGTTCGTCCATGACGCCGAGGGCATTGGCGCGGACTTCGGCGATGGGGAGCGGCCCGTAGGGTCCGTTGGCCGTGTCCCCTACGTAGATGATTGACTCATTGGGCAACTGGTCAATGATGGACCGTGCCACGGTGAGTCCGCCGACTCCGGAATCGAAGACACCGATGGGGCGTGATCCCAGCAAGGGGTTGCGTGCTTTGCTGTTCAGTGTTTCCGGCTTGCGCTGGGATTCAGGCGCCGCTGCGGCGCTCTCCCCATCCGATACCGGGTCCGATGCTGAGTTCATGATTCTTAGAGAATAAGCCAAGGCATGTGCTGCAGCCATGACATGTGGCGGGGGCCTCGTGTCTGTTTTGTCACACGGACGACCAAAAGCCCCACTCAGGACTTCCGGTCCATCGAGGCCATCATGGCCTGGACCAACGATTCCTGGAGCCACGTGGTGAAGTTGTAGACGAGCGCCAGGTAGCTCTCTACGTCTTCGGCCTGGGACCAGTCCTGCATGGCATGGACATGGTCGGCATCGGCTTCGTCGCGGATATCGAGGCGCTCCCCCAGCACCAAACGAACATCATTGAGGGCCATGGACCAGAGCTTCGCCTCTTCCGGGGTGAGAACGAGCTCGCTTCGGTCCAGGCCCATCGCGGCGGCCCGAAGCGCGCCGATTTTCCCCTCCCGCAGCGAGCGCTCGGTGAGCTGGCGGAACTCGAGGGACGCGGCGTCGTCGTTCTTCATGACGTTCGGCAAGAGCCGCAACAGGGCGCGATCGGACGGTTCCTTGACGTTCATGTCCAGGCCGATCAAGGCCGTCAGGGGATCTTCGTTGCTGGACAGTTGCGGTTCCAGCATTGAAATGACATCGTCCAGGAGTCCGCGCAGGAGTTCGCGCTCGGCGGGCTCAAGGTAGCCGGTGATGCCTTTGAGTCCGTACTTGAAAGCCTTAGCCACGTGCGCCGCCCTTGCGTCCCCGGCCGTCGCCGCTGCTGCTTGCCTTTTCAACGGTTGCCCACAAGCCGTAGCCGTGCATGGCGACCGCGTGCTGCTCCACCTGTTCCTTGCCACCGTACGCCACGATGGAACGGCCCTTCTTGTGGACCTCGAGCATGAGTTTGTTGGATTTGGCCTCGGAATAGCCGAAGTAGCTTTGGAACACATAGCTCACATAGCTCATGAGATTGACGGGATCGTTCCAGACAACCAGGTTCCAAGGGATGTCAGCAGCGCTGAGGACGTCGGTGGACGACTGCTCCGAGATGTCCGTCCGTTCCTCTCCCTTTAAGCCTGCGTCTGTCACGGTGCAGGTGGCTGTATGGATGCCGGGGGCTGTGCCGGGGCCGACGGTAGTGGTCATCTGTCCATTCTAATGGTGGTGGACGGGCGAGTTCATGACCGGCGAGCTAATGGCGGTCGAGCGGAGCGAGACCTGGGAGCCGGTGGATGGGCCCACGCCGGCGAGGGGCCCGGGTCGAGCGGAGCGAGACCTGGGAGCCGGTGGGGACTAGAGTGAATTCGTGAGTAGATCCGTCGCCTGGGACCACCCCCGCACGTCGTTGTACACCGATCACTATGAGCTGACCATGCTGGAAGCCGCCCTCCATTCGGGCGCGGCGCACCGGCGCTCCGTCTTCGAGGCCTTCGCCCGCCGCCTGCCCGACGGACGCCGCTACGGCATCGTCGCCGGCACCGGCCGGCTGCTTGAGGGAATCAAGGACTTCCGTTTCGGAGATGCCGAGCTCGCGTTCCTCGATCAGCACAAAGTAGTTGACAGGCAGACCCTGGACTTCCTCGCCGACTACAGGTTTTCCGGCGACATCTGGGGCTATCCGGAGGGCGAGGCCTACTTCCCCGGCTCTCCCATCCTGATCGTCGAATCGACGTTCGCGGAAGCGTGCATCCTGGAAACGTACATCCTGTCCGTGCTCAACCATGACACCGCGATTGCTTCGGCTGCCTCCCGGATGACAAGCGCGGCCGGCAACCGGCCGTGCATCGAGATGGGCTCCCGGCGCACGCAGGAGGAATCCGCGACGGCGGCAGCCCGCGCCGCGGTCATCGCCGGTTTCGGCAGTACTTCCAACCTCGAGGCCGGCCGCCGTTACGGCATCAAGACCGTGGGCACGGCCGCCCACTCGTTCACGCTCCTGCACGATACCGAGCGTGAGGCCTTCGAAGCGCAGATCGCCGCCTTCGGACCGGGAACGACGCTTCTGGTGGACACGTACGACGTCGAGGTCGGGGTACGCACCGCCGTCGAACTCGCGGGTGACCAGCTCGGAGCGGTCCGCCTCGACTCCGGAGACCTGGTGGCCCAGGCACAATGGGTTCGCGAGCTCCTGGACAACCTCGGCAACGTCAACACCCGGATCGTCGTCACCTCGGATCTCGATGAATATGCCATTGCAGCCCTGCAATCGGCGCCGGTAGACGTCTACGGCGTAGGTACCTCCCTGGTCACAGGATCGGGAGCCCCGACGGCCAGCATGGTCTACAAGCTGGTCAGCCGGACCAACGATGCCGGGGAATTCGTTCCCGTGGCCAAGGTTGCCAAAAACAAGGCCAGCGTGGGCGGCCGCAAATACGCCCTGCGTAAACTCAACGAACACGGCATCGCCACCCAGGAGATCGTGGGCATCGGACACCGGCCGGATGACGACGGCAACGACCGCCCGCTGCTCCAGCAGTTCATCAAGAATGGCGAACTGCTCCCGGGGTGGACAGGGCACGAGGGCGTGGTCCGGGCACAGGAACGCCATACTGCGACCATGGCCGAACTGCCCCCGGTAGTCCGAAGGTTGCAGCGCGGCGAGCCGGCAATCCCCACCGTCTATGAGGAGGACTGAATGTCCCGTGCCCTGATTATCGTGGACGTCCAGAACGATTTCTGCGAGGGCGGGTCCCTCGCAGTGGAAGGTGGCGCCGCCACGGCTGCCGCCATCAGCGAATACCTTGACGCAAACCACCAGCACTTCGACCACGTCGTGGCCACGCAGGACTGGCACGTGGACCCGGGCAGCCATTTTTCGGAAACACCGGACCTCGTGGACAGTTGGCCACCGCATTGCCGTGCCGGGAGCAAGGGTGCCGAGCTCCACCCGGATCTCGACGCCGAGTACATCCAGGCCTACTTCCGCAAGGGCCAGTACACCGCGGCCTATTCAGGGTTCGAAGGAGTCCTGGCACCCGAAGACGAAGTTCCCATGGGCGAACCCGCCCCCGGCGCCGTCCCCTCCGTCGAGCTGGACGAGGACGCCCTCGGCCTCGACGACTGGCTGCAGAGCCACGGAGTGGAGGAAGTCGTGGTGGTGGGAATAGCTACGGACTACTGCGTCAGGGCCACAGCCCTGGACGCGGTGCAGGCGGGCTACTCCGTGACCGTTATCGGTGAACTCACCGCCGGAATCGCGGAGGATCTGGACGAGACCTACGCGGAACTGGAAGAAAACGGCGTCGAACTGGGTCAGATCTAAGGACCGGGAGCCCTGCCAAGCAGAGCTACTTCCGTCCGATGAACCAATCCTGGAGCTTGCGCAGCCGCGACTGCAATTGCTCCTCGTTTGCCTGCGCGACTGCCGGACCGCCACACACCTCGCGCAACTTATTGTGGACGACGCCGTGCGGGGTACCGGTGCGGGCCGACCAGGCCGCGACGTTCTTTGCGAGCTCATTGCGCAGGTCCATCAGCATGCGGTGGTCCGGAACCGCGGGTGACGCGGCGGCAGCCAACGGAGATTGGCGCTTCTTCCTCGACTGCTGATCGTGCTGCCGCTGCCGGAGCAACGTTCCTACTTGTTCGGCGTCGAGCAGCCCGGGGATCCCGAGGAAATCAAGTTCGTCCTCGGATCCGATGTCGGCTCCCGTGCCGAATTCGCCGCCGTCGAACAGCACCCTGTCAAAGGATGCCTGGGAATCGAGGGCCTCGAATTTGCCCTTCTCCAGGGAGTCCGAGGCCTTCTCTTCGCGGTTGGCCTCGGCCATCAGGTTCTCTTCGGGGTTGAAGAGGCCGTCCGGGTCTTCCTTATCGGGCCGGTCCAGCGCGTGGTCCCGCTCGGCTTCCATGGAGTTGGCCAAGGCCATAAGGGGCGGCACGGACGGCAAAAAGACCGACGCCGTTTCCCCGCGTTTGCGGGCACGGACGAACCGGCCCACGGCTTGGGCGAAGAACAGCGGCGTGGACGTGGACGTCGCGTAGACGCCCACCGAAAGCCTGGGGACGTCAACGCCTTCGGACACCATGCGGACGGCCACCATCCAGCGCTTGTCGCTGGCGGTGAACTCCTCGATTTTGTGCGAAGCCTTGGAATCATCGGACAAGATCACCGTGGGCGACTGGCCCGTGATCTTCTTGAGCTGACCGGCATACGCGCGGGCGTCGTCGTGATCCGTGGCAATCACCAGGCCGCCGGCGTCGGGCACGGTACGCCGCACCTCGCTGAGGCGCTTGTCGGCGGCAGCAAGAACGGCGGGGATCCATTCGCCGCTCGGGTTCAGCGCCGTACGCCATGCCTGGGAGGTGATGTCCTTGGTCACGGCAGCCTCGCCGAGGGAAGCTGCCATTTCGTCTCCCGCGCTGGTCCGCCAACGCATCTGGCCCGAATACGCCATGAACAGCACGGGACGGACGACGTGGTCCCTCAAGGCATTGCCGTAACCGTAGGTGTAGTCCGCCTTCGAGCGGCGGATGCCGTCGCGGTCTTCGGCATATTCCACGAAAGGGATGGGAGAGGTATCGGAACGGAAAGGCGTGCCCGTGAGGGCCAGGCGCCGCGCAGCGGGATCGAAGGCCTCGCGCAATCCGTCGCCCCAGGACAACGCTTCGCCACCGTGGTGGATTTCATCGAGGATAACCAGCGTGCGGGCAGCCTCGGTCTTGGCCCGGTGCAGCATGGGCTTGCTGGCCACCTGCGCATAGGTCACCGCGACGCCGACGAAGCCCCTGCCATGCTGGCCGTCGGAATTCTTGAAGTTCGGATCGATGGCAATGCCCACCCTGGCCGCGGCGTCCGCCCACTGCCTCTTCAGGTGGTCGGTAGGAGCGACGATCGTCACCCGGTTCACCGTTCCACTGTCGAGGAGCATTGACGCAATCCGCAGTGCGAAGGTGGTCTTGCCTGCTCCCGGCGTTGCCACGGCGAGAAAATCACGCGGGCTGGCGTTCAGGTACAGGTCCAGCGCTTCCTGCTGCCAGGCGCGCAGCTTCGGGGCGGTTCCCCAGGCTGCGCGTTCCGGATAAGCGGGAGGCAGTGCAGGGCCGCCGAAGAGTGTTTCAGTCACGCGGATTCCCCCCGACCAGCAACGATTCCAAGCAAGGCCGCTGCAGCCAGCGAAACCCAAATAACCACAAAAAACACCAATCTGTTCCGGATGCGCCGAATCACGCAGGGCAGCAAACAGGCAGGGGAAAGCGCTCCCCCGCCTACTACCAGGAATTACCCGACTACTGGGGCTTACTCGCTACTTGGAGTTGCCCGAGTCGCCTTTGTCTCCGCCGTCGTTGCCGGGGCGAAGTCCTTCATAGATTTCTTTGCACTCGGGGCAGACCGGGAATTTCTGCGGGTCCCGGCCAGGGGTCCACACTTTGCCGCACAGGGCAATCACGGGTTCGCCGGTCAGGGCGGACTCCATGATCTTTTCCTTGCGGACATAGTGCGAGAAACGCTCCCGGTCACCGGGTTCCACTTCTTGGCGCACTTCCTCGCGCTCAATGGTTGCAGTGGAAGTTCCGGCTCCGGAAAGCTCGCGCATGGGATCGTTTTCGAATGGGTCCGGAGGCAGCGTCGTCATGCCATCCATCTTAGCCGCTGAAGCTTCGCGATCAGATGCACCGCGTCAGATGCTCTGCCATTTCGGCTTGTTGTCATAGGTGTGGCGATAGTAGTCGGCGAGCTTGAGCGAGGACGCCGCAGCCTCATCGATCAGGATGGTGGCGTGCTGGTGCATCTGCAGCACCGATGCCGCGCAGATGGCTGCCACCGGCCCCTCGACGAAGTCCTTGACCGCCTGGGCTTTCTGGGCCCCCGTGGCAATCAGGACCACGTGCCGGGCATCCATGATGGTTCCGAGTCCCTGGGTCACGACGTGGTGCGGAACGTCGTCGATGCTCTTGAAGAATCGTGCGTTGTCCTTGCGGGTCTGCTCGATCAGCGTCTTGATCCGGGTCCGCGAAGCGAGCGAGGAGCCTGGCTCGTTGAAACCGATGTGCCCGTCCGTCCCCACGCCAAGGATCTGCAGGTCAACGCCGCCCAGTGCCCGCATGGAGTCCTCGTACGCTTGGCAGGCCGCAGGAAGGTCAGCCGCGGTACCGTCAGGGCTATGGACATTGGCGGGATCGATATTGACCCGGTCCGTGAATTCACGGCGGATGACTTCCCGGTACGACTCAGGGTGCCCGGGTTCGAGCCCGACGTATTCATCAAGGGCGAAGGCGTGTGCCTGGCTGAAGTCGAGGCCCCTTTCCTGGTGGCGGCGCGCCAGTTCGTCATAGACAGGGAGCGGAGAGGATCCCGTGGCAAGGCCCAGGACGGCGTTCGGCTTTCGGAGGAGCAGCGCCTCGATGGCATCCGCGGCAAGCGCCCCGATCTGCTTGCTTCCCGGAAGGATGACAACTTCCATCGTCCACGACCTTTCTAGCTGTGTTTCCCGGATCGACTGGTTCAAACTCGAGGTTATCCCATGTCCCATAACTTGTCATTGTTGCTCATGGGATCAACGATTGACGCTCAATTGCGCGAAGAGCTCCGGCCCGCGCCGGTCAAGCCAGCGTCCGCCGATCCGGACACCCGACACGAACAAGCCCAACCCAAGAACCGTACCAATTGCCAGGTTGATCCATCCCCACAGCGGATCGCCTGTGACGGACTGGACAATCACCAGGACAAGTTCAGGAAGGACCAGGAGGAATAGCACCGCCATTCCCCCGAACTGGACCGCCAGCGTCTGGGCGACGTTTCCCGGCGGCTTCTTGAACGGGCTGTCACCGGGCAACGGGACGCTGGACGTGTACCGCGCCGACACGATGGAGGCCAGGCCCAGGCCTGTGAACAGCACCCCCAGGGAAAGACCCAGGACACCGGGCAACCAGGCCCCTTCTCCCGTCAGGAAAAAAGGCCCGACGGCGAAGATCAACACCACCGGGAGGGCGAATACCAGGCAGGCCAAGGCCCTGCCAAGCCGGTCATGGATGCCGCGGACCCCGGTGGCCAGATGCAAGGCAAAGGCGGTGTTGTCGTAGGAAACATCCGCGGCAATGGACCATGCGAGGACAAACGCAGCCATCGGCCCCAGGATCACCAGCATGGAGTAGCTTCCGGACTGCGCGGACTGGAACAGGAAAATCACGGGCAACAACGGGACCACGATCAGCGAGGCCGCGTAGCGCGGATCGCGGATCCAGTAGCTGAGGGCGCGCGCCGCGATGGCCCCGGTGGGAGTTGCCGGCAGCAGTCCGAACAAGCCAAGTTTCCCGCCGCGTTTTCCCGACCCGCCGGAATATGGCGGAGTGACCAGCGCCCGCTTGAGCAGGGCACTCCAGGCGGCAAACAACACAAGGAGAGTGGAGATGGCGATCAAGGCCTTCACGCCGGCGGCAACAACATCTCCCGACGCCAGATCGCCGCCGAGGGACCAGGAAGCTCCGAGCGGAGTCCAGGAGACCGTCCGGGCGAGTTCGGGGAGATAGCCGGTGGAACCGGACACTCCCCTGAAGACCCCGGCCACGATCGGTCCCATCAGCACGAGTGGCACAAAGACCACAATGCTGCTCAGGTCCTTGAAGCGTCGGGAGGCTGCGAGGCTGGCCGTCGCCGTCGTGATTACTTTCGACAGGACCACGCAGCTCAGCACGCCCACGACCGCGCCCAGCAGGGCGCCGAGCACCGCCGGCACGCTGCGCCACCATGTTGCCGCGGTGCATAACGCCACGAGCATCGTGGACAATCCCGGCACTCCGATGAATCCGGCGAGGGCAAGCCCGGTCAGCAGTTGGCGCATGGGGATCGCGGACGTCGTGAAGCGGGACGGGTCGAGGGTCATGTCCGCGGCCGACGCCATCAGGGGCACCACAGCCCAGGCCAGGATCGCGGCGGCGCCACCGAGGACGACGGCGGCGTGGGCCGTCCCGGGGTCGGCCCACCGCAGGGCGATGAGCGTCCCCGCGAGGGTCGCGACGACTCCCAGCGCATAGAGCCCACCGATCGCCATTCCCACAAGCTGGCCCGGGCTGCGCCGGAAGCCGTTCAGCAGGAGCCGCCACTTCAGGCTCAGGAGGTGCGCAACCATTCCAAGCCCCCCGCCTGGTTTCCGCCGCCCACCAGTTGCACAAAACGGTCCTCAAGCGTGGCACCGTCGCGGACCTCGTCCACGGTTCCGGCGGCGAGGACCCTGCCTGCAGCCACAACAGCCACGTGGTCGCACATGCGTTGCACGAGGTCCATGACGTGGCTTGAGACGATGACCGTCCCTCCCGAGCGAACGTAGTTGTCAAGAATTCCCCGGATGTTGGCTGCCGACACGGGATCCACGGACTCAAAGGGCTCGTCCAGCACCAGCAGCCTGGGCGCATGGATGAGCGCCGAGGCAAGGGCAATCTTCTTTGTCATGCCGGCGGAGTAGTCCACCACGAGGGTGCCGGCGTCGCCGCTGAGATCCAGCGCGGCCATCAACTCTCCCACCCTGTGGGCAACGACGTCCCTGTCCATGCCACGGAGCAAGCCGGCGTAGGTGACCAGCTGTTCACCCGTCAAGCGGTCGAAGAGACGGACGCCGTCGGGCAGTATCCCCATCAGCTTCTTGGCCTCAAGCGGTTTCGCCCACACGTCCACGCCGTGGATGTAGGCCGTCCCGAAATCCGGCCGCAGGAGCCCGGTCGCCATGGACAACGTGGTCGTCTTGCCCGCCCCGTTGGGACCAACGACCCCGTAGAAGGAGCCGGCCGGCACGTCCAGGCTGATGCCGTCGACGGCGATCTTGCCGCCGAAGCGTTTCGCAAGTCCGCGCAGGGCCAAGGCAGGCACCGGGGAGGTGGGAGGGGAACCGGGAAGCTGGACAGTCATGCAGCCAGCCTAGCCCCGGGGACGGTTCCAGGAGTCGTCCCGGAGGGGGAACTACGCGCCCCTTTTCCGGAGCCGCCTCATCCCAAAGGACTAGCTCTTAGAAGCTGTGCCGGGGAACCGCGCGCTGATACTGCGGCGCCCAGTCCAAGGGGAAGCCGAGTTCGAAAGCCGCGCGAAGCCACCAGTGCGGATCGCGAAGGGCTGCCCGTGCCATGAATACGCCGTCGGCCTGGCCCGTCGCCACCGTGTGTTCAGCTTGTCCTGAGGATGTCAGGAAGCCGACTGCCCCGGTGGGAACCCCCGCTTCGCGCCGGATCTTTTCCGAGAATCCCGTCTGGTATCCAGGGCCGGCCTTGATCCGCTGGTGGGCCACGGCGCCACCACTCGAGACGTCCACCAAGTCCACGCCGTGCTCGGACGCCGCCCGCGCGAGGCGCACGGAGGCGTCAATGTCCACGCCGCCCTCGGCCCAATCGCTCGCGGAAATCCGCAGCAGCAACGGCATCGAATCAGGGATGACAGCACGGACGGCGTCGATGACCGCAAGCATCAAGCGGTTTCGGCCGGCTTCGCTGCCTCCCCAGGAATCGTCGCGCTTGTTGATCAGGGGGCTTTGGAATTCGTGCAGAAGGTAGCCATGCGCGCCGTGGATCTCCATCGTGTCGAACCCTGCGTCCACGGCCCGTATGGCTGCCGCCGCGAAATCCGAAATCACGGCGTGGATGTCCTCATCGCTCATCGCCAGCGGACTTGCAAGGCCGGCAAACGCCTCGTTACCCGGCCCCCGGGCCACCCACCCGCCGTCGGACTCCGCAACGGATCCGCTCTCTTCCGCGAAGGGCCAGTAAGTGGAAGCCTTGCGGCCGGCGTGCGCCAGCTGGACGCCGATCTTGCCGCCGACGGCACTGTTGCGGTGGACGAAGTCCACGATCCGCTCCCAAGCGGCCGCCTGCTCGTCCGTGTACAGTCCGGCGTCCCGCGGACTGATCCGCCCCTCGGGGCTGACGGCCGAGGCCTCGGTGAGGATGAGGGCCGCGCCGCCCGTGGCAAACGCTCCAAGATGCACCAGGTGCCAATCGTTGGGTACGCCGCCCCCGCCGTCGGGCGAGCAGCTGTACTGGCACATCGGGGAAACCCAGCCACGATGCGGCAACGTCAAGGAGCGCAACTGAAGCGGGCTGAACAACGCCGGTTGCGTCATTAGAAGAGGACCCGCGCCAGACCTTGCCGGGCTTTGGCCACACGCTGGTCCGAAATGCCGACGACGTCGAACAGTTCCAGCAGGCGCACCCGCGCCGTCTCACGCTCGGGACCGAAGTTGCGGCCAATGAACGCGATGATGCGGTTGAACGCGTCCTCGATGTGCCCACCCGAGATGTCGAGGTCGGCCACCGTGAGCTGTACTTCGATGTTGTCCGGCTCCTCCGCCGCCCGCTGGCGCATGGCTTCGGCTTCGGTTGCCGTCAGGAGCTCAAGCCTGCCCATCAGTTCCACTTGGGCGAGTCCGGCCTTCGCCTCGGCATCAGCCGGTTTCTCGGCCAGCGCCTGGCGGTAGGCCGTTGCCGCGGCGGCGTAGTCTCCGGCTTCGATGGCATCGAAGGCTGCCTGGTGCAGCGGAGGCAAAGGACGGGCCTCCGCAGCATCGGCGCCCGCGCCGATGCTGCCTGTCACTCCGTTGGCTTCGGCCACCTTGAGGAGTTCGTCGATGAGGGCACGGATTTCCTGGTCCGACGCGGGCCCCTCGAAGAGGGGCACGGGCTGGCCCTTCAAGACCGCGACGGCGGTGGGGATGGCCTGGACCTGGAATGCCTGCGCAAGCTGCGGGAACGCATCAACATCCGCTGCGGCGAGCACGACTTTGCCGGCGTAGCCTTCCACCACACCTTCGAGGCTGTGGAGGAGGGTCGAGGCCTCCAAGGAGCGGTTGGACCACAAAAGGAAAAGGACGGGAATCTGCGCGGACAGCTGGACGAGGTCCTGGAAATTGGCCTCGTTGGCATCTACGCGAAGGGGCTGGCTGCTTCCGGGGCTTCCGCCGGAGGCAGCCGGGGCACCTTTGGGTGCCGCCGGCGCAGGGCGCCGCAATGCAGAGAGGTCGACGGCGCCGCGCAGGTTGAGCTGGCTGGCAGCGGCTGGAGAGACGGGACGGGATCCTGGCGAACTCATACCGTCCACTCTAGCCGCTGCACCAACAGCATTTGCCTACTGGAAGCTGGCTCCCACCAGGCCGCGGACCGCGGCAACGAGTTTCATGGGAGCAGTCGAGCCTGCCGGCGGGATGTAAATAGCCACCGACTCCGAGAAGGTCTGCACGAGGCCGACTTTCGTGGAATCCCCGCCCGCGAGTACTGCCGCGGCTTTGTCCACGGTCAGCGTGTCGCCATCTGCCTTGGGCTTGCTGGTGAAGTCGAAGTCCAGCTTTCCCACCACTACGGCGCCGCCGTCGGAGGTCCGGAACACTGCCGTATCCGCCGGAGAAGGCGTGTGCGTGAAGGTGAAATTGCCGTTGGTGCCGGACTTCACGGTGCTCGCCTGGTAGTCCAGGACATCGGCAATGTAGGGCGAATTGGTGCCTTCCACGAGCTTGTCCTTGAAGGCCGAATCGGCCTTGGTCAAGCGATCGCCCAGGGCTGCCATCGCCTCGGTCCCGCTGTACTGCAGACCGGACTTGTCTCCGGCCGCCATCTGCGCGGTTCCGCCCAAGGGGATCGCCGGGAAGGACGTTCCGGGCTGAAGCGGGGAAGTGCTCTTCAACTTGTAGTTCTCCCGCGGCGAGGCCTGCACGAGGGTCAGGACCTGGGGAACCACGTTGCCGTCGCCTTGGGTCAAGGCGATCACCGTGCGTGGCCAGGTTCGCTGGGTGGAGATGACGCTGCCCAGCAATTTGCTGGACCGGACGGGCATCCGCGCTTCGTGCGTGGCAACCTGGGACCGGATCTTGTAGTTCTGGGTGCGCACCTGCAGTTCCGTGCCGTCAACCCTGGGAGCGAGTTTGGAGGCGTCGCGTGCGGCATCTCCAGCCGCCACTGCGCCGGCCACCTGGTCCAGGATGCGCTTGAGCTGCGCGTCCACCAAGACGGGGGCGGTCTGCGCACCGGCGGTCCCCGCCGGGCTCGCCGTCGCGGATCCAGTCGGAGACGTCGCGGATCCGGAGGGAGAAGGAGTCTCGGCCGCTTGGGCGCCTGCCGCGGTCCCACCGACGAGGCCCGTCACTACAGCTGCGGCTACAAGCGAAATACGAAGTGCGGGACCGCCGGCAGTGCCCTTTTTGCTGTCCTCGGCGGGTGCGTCCCCGCCGATGATGTCTTTGCCGGTCTGCTTGGCGGTGCCTTCGCCGGCGGCCTCCGGGCCGGTTTCAATGTTGCCGCCGTCCTGCGGACCCTTCGGGCGGGAGCCCCGGCCCCGGGTGAACTTGCTTGTGAACGGCAACGCCGCACCCGCGACAATGAGGATCGCGCCAATGACAATGAGCGGGACGGCCCACGGCATGGTGGCATCGTTGGCGAACGTCATGGAGAGCGACGACGGCGCCGGCTTGGTTCCGTCGCTGGCCAGAAGGAGGGACCAGTTGCCACTCGCGGGAGGGGTGAAGGTGTAGTCCAATTGTCCGTTGGCGTTCTCCGTTTGCACCCACAGATCCGATCCGGCAGGCGACGGAGCAGTTGCTTCGCCATCGGTGCCGGCAACCTGGAGGGACTTGCCGTCCCCGGAGACGCCGGTGATGCTGTTGTGCGCGGTCTTGCCTACCCAAGCGTCGACGTCATCCGGACGTCCGACAGCCAACACGAACTTGCCATCGCCCTTGATGCTGATTTGTCTGGGACCACCCCCGTGGGTCAATACGTCTTGGGTGATCACGGTCAGCGGAGCGGCTTTGGAGTCACCGGGGGCGGACGCGGTTACGGTCTCGGCCGGGGCCCAAAAGGTCAGCTGGCCAATGCCGGCCAACAGTGTCAGCAGGCCAAGCAGCACCAGCGAAACTGCAGTCTTCAATCGCACAGGAATACCAATCATCAGCGGTCGTTGAACTTCAAGGGTAACGGTTTTGTTACCAAGGAGTCAGTTCGGGGCCCGCCCGAAGGGCTTCCCGCGGCACGGCTTACCCTCTAGAATTCGCCGATTCCGGCCTGCTGATAGTGTGGCGAACAACATGACATCGGGCACTCCTGGAGCCTGACCGCGGAACGAAAAGGCAGCTGAAACACGTGAAAGAGCGCAAGGATCCCACTCCCGCCGAACAAGGACCGGAGTCCAGCCCGGATGGCTTGGCCGATGGGCCTGCCCGGGACGGCAAGGATCACGGCGAGGGCCTGATGGCGTCCTTCGTGCGCCGCCTCCGCCAGCCCATCCCCGGCGCCCAACCGCGGGTCCGTTTCGAAATGCCTCCGGAACTTGAGCACGATGCGATGTCCGAGCCTGCCGAGGATGAATCCGACGGTCCACGCTTCGGTTCCCCCGGCCCCAGGATGTCCGCCCAACATCCCCTGTATGTCGGCTTCATGGGCACTGCCGGCGTCGGCGTCGCCCTCATGCTGTATTTCATCGGCACCAGCACCGTCCAATTGTTGTTGTGGATCGTTACGGCCCTTTTCATCGCCTTGGGGCTGGATCCCGTGGTCCGCTGGCTCGAAGACCGCAAAGTGCCGCGCCCTGCCGGCGTCTTCATCGCCGTCGGAGTCCTCGTTGCCGGAGTTGCGGCTTTTTTCGCCACCCTTATCCCCACCATCGTGGAACAGGTCTCGCAGATCGTACGGCAGGCTCCGGACTGGATCCGGGGCTTCGTTGATTCGGATTTCTTCCGCTCCCTGGACAGCCAATTCGGCGTCCGCGACAAGATCAGCCAGGAACTGGACAAGTTCGTCAAGAACCCCGACGCCATGGGCGGTATTTTCGGCGGCGTCGTCGGTTTCGGATCCACGGTGGCCAACGGGGTCTTCGGGACGCTGATCGTCCTGGTCCTCAGCCTCTACTTCCTCGGCGCCCTGCCTGCCATGAAGAGATGGGGCTACCGGCTCGCACCACGCTCACGCAGGCCCCGGGTGGAGGCGCTGTCCGAGGAGATCACGCGCTCGGTGGGCAACTATGTGATCGGCCAGGTTTGTGTTGCCTTGCTCAACGCGTTGTTCGCATTCATCGTCATGAGCATCCTGGGGATTCCGTTCAGCGTCCTGCTGGCTTTCGTGGTTGCCCTGCTTGCGTTCATCCCCTTGGTGGGAGGCTTGATTGCCGCTGTGGTGGTCATCCTGGTAGCCCTCACCGCCGGCTGGCAGACTGCCGTGATCTACGCCGTCTGCTACTTCGCCTACCTGCAGTTCGAGGCCTACTTCATCTCCCCGCGCATCATGCAGAAGGCCGTCGCCGTCCCCGGTGCTGTTGCCGTGATCTCGGTGATCGCGGGTGGCAGCCTACTGGGCGTGCTCGGCGCCTTGATCGCCATCCCGACGGCGGCAGCCATCATGCTGCTGCTCAAGGAAGTCTTCATCGCCCGGCAGGACCGCCACTAGGCCGTGGGGCCTATGACGCCGTGGCTACTGGACCTGTCCAGTGGCGCGGCAGGCCATCGGGCCCTGCACCGGCTTCCGTCACGTCGTCCACGATCTCGTCCAGGACCCGAGCCGCGTACTTCTCGCCGACCCACAGGTGCTTGGCTCCGTCGATCCCCAGGACCCGGGCCTGCGGCACCAGGCTGAATCGTTCGGCGGCCTCGGCGGGCTGGAGATAGTCGTCGTGTTCCGGAACCAGGACTGTCAACGGCTTTCCCGACGCAGCCCATTCCTTCAAGTGCACGTCCGTGGCCCGGTGCAGCGGCGGAGACAGCAGGACAGCGCCCGCCACTTGGGAAGCCACCGGCTCGACGGCCCCGTACATCAAGGCCAGTTCGGTGCCGAAGGACCAGCCCACCAGCCAGCGGTTCGGAAGCCCGCGTTCCACCGCGAAGCGGACAGCAGCCTCGACGTCGTACCGCTCACCGATTCCCTCGTCGAAGTGCCCCTGGCTCGTACCCCGGGGCGAATGCGTTCCCCGCGTATTGAAGCGCAGAACAGCGACGCCGGCCAGTGCCGGAAGCCGATAGGACGCCTTCCTGTAGACGTGCGAATCCATGAATCCGCCGTGCGTAGGCAAGGGGTGCAGCGTAACAAGCGTGGCCGAGATCTCGCCGGACTCCGGCAGCGCCAGCTCACCCACAAGCAACTTGCCGTCTTCGGTGCGGAACTCCACGTTTTCGCGGTGCGCCGGCAATACCGTGGACGCCCTGATGTCCGTGGCAGACTCCGGCTGGCTGAAAACGAGGGAAGCAGGATCGAAACTCATGCTTCCAAGCTTAAGTGCTCGGCGGCGGGGCCGTCGTCGTGGTTTCCCCGCTTTTGGACGCTTCCGCAGCCCGGACTCCCGTCTTTCCGGCTCTTCCGGGGGCCGCCCCGCCCAAAGGTGGGGAGATTCAGCGGGCCGTCTCAAGTGCTTAGCGGTACCGGTAGGTTCGGCCTGTCCAGCAGTTGTTGTGCCAGTGGCGGCGTTCCGCCAATCCTGCGGCATCGCCGAAGAGGTGCGTCTCGGACCACACCACCAAGTGGGCAATTCCAGGCAGGATGGCCATCGAACAACCGGGACATATATAGGTTTTCTCGGCATTGCGTGCGGTCATGGTCCGGACCATCCAGTCGCCGTCGGGGGCGCTTTCCCTGCGGGCAATGCCGGAACGGGCACGTTCCAGGTCCAGTTCCGGCGACTCGCCTGTCCGTTTCCAGCTTGCCTTGGCTGATTCGGTGCGTCGGGGGCGGTTGGAGCGGGGCATGACTCCATTCTGCCCCAGTCGCTAGTTGCGCGCGGCAGGGGAAGCGGCAGAGGAAGTAAAGTGGAGCGGGTGCGACTCGTCATAGCCCGTTGTTCCGTAGATTACGTTGGCCGCCTCAAGGCCCACCTCCCGCTTGCCACCCGGCTTTTGCTCGTCAAATCCGATGGTTCCGTGCTGGTCCACTCCGACGGCGGCTCCTACAAGCCGCTTAACTGGATGAGCCCGCCCGCTACCCTGCGGGTGACCACGCCGGAGGAGACGGAGGTCGAAGAAGGCGTGGTGGAGCAGTGGACCGTACAGTCGGCCAAGACCGATGACCGGCTCATCATCAACATCTACGAGCAACTCCACGACACCTCCCACGACCTCGGAACGGACCCCGGACTCATCAAGGACGGCGTCGAAGCCGATCTGCAGCGACTGCTCGCCGAGCAGATCGAAACCCTTGGTGCCGGCTACTCGCTCATCCGGCGCGAGTACTTCACTGCGATCGGTCCGGTGGACATCCTCGCCCGGGACGGCGACGGCAGGACAGTCGCCGTCGAACTCAAGCGGCGCGGCGACATCGACGGCGTCGAGCAGCTCACGCGCTACCTAGAACTGCTCAACCGGGATCCGCTGCTGGCCCCGGTGCGGGGAATCTTCGCCGCCCAGCAGATCAAGCCGCAGGCGAAGGTCCTTGCCAACGACCGCGGAATCGACTGCATCACCCTGGACTATGACGCGATGCGCGGGGTGGACGACAGCGAGTCGCGCTTGTTCTAGGTGTGCTGGCCGTCATCCCGGGTAAACCGGGTCAGGCGCGGGCCCCGGCAACTAGAATCAAAGCATGACTGTCCCAGACCGGCCTGTATCTTCTTCTGCGCCTGTGCGCCATTTGATTACCGGAACCATCGTCAGCGACGGTGCGGTGATCGAAGATGGCCTGGTAGCGGTGGAGGACGACCGCATCGCCTTCGCCGGTCCGGCCGCCGAATTCCACGAAGCAGCCTTCGAAGGATTCGAGGAGACCCCCCGTACCGATTTCCCTGCCGAGCGGTACATCGTCCCGGGATTCGTGGATGTGCACTGCCATGGCGGCAACGGAGGCGACTTTCCCGGAGCCGACGAGTCCTCGGCCCGCAAAGCCATCGATTTCCTGCACCGCTCCGGTACCACCACCCTCCTCGCGAGCATGGTCACGGCGCCGCGGGAGGACCTGCTCCGCGGCATCGAGCTTTTCGTACGCTTGGCCGATGAAGGACTCGTAGCGGGAATCCACCTGGAGGGGCCTTTCCTCTCCCATGCGCGTTGCGGCGCCCAGAACCCCGCCTATCTGCTGGATCCCGACCTGGACCTCATGACCGAGCTGGTTGAAGCCGCTGCCGGCAAGCTCGCCACCATGACCTACGCCCCCGAGCTTCCCGGCGCCGCCGCACTCGTGGACCTGATGACGTTCCACGGAGTGACGCCCTCCCTTGGCCACACGGATTGCGACGACGCCACCGCGGCCGCTTCGCTCACTGCGGCGCGGGAGGGCCTGGAATCCGCTGGTTTCGACGGCGTCAGCTCCTTGCCCACGGTAACGCACTTGTTCAATGGCATGCCTCCGATGCACCACCGCTCCCCCGGCCCCGTGGCCGCTTCCCTGCGCACGGCCCAGGAAGGCAAGGCCGTCGTGGAACTGATTGCGGACGGCACCCACCTTGACCCGAGCACCGTCGCAACCGTTTTTCAGCTGGTAGGCGGCGCAAACGTCGTCCTCGTCACCGATTCAATGGCGGCGGCGGGACTCTCCGACGGAAACTACATGCTGGGGCCTTCCCCGGTGACCGTGACGGACGGCGTCGCTACCTTGGATGCGACGGGGTCCATCGCCGGCGGCACTGCCACCCTGCTCGACGTCGTCAGGCGCACGGTCGCGGCCGGCGTCGGGCTCGCCGACGCCGTTGCGTCGGCGACGGCGGTTCCCGCCGCAGTCCTAGGGCTCTCCGATGAACTTGGCGGCCTTCGCCGGGGCCTGCGGGCCGATCTCGTCGTCGTGGACAAGGAACTCCAACTCGCTGGTGTATTGCGCAACGGGGATTGGCTCGCCTAAGCCGAATTTGCAGGCTCCCAATGGCGCATCCCGTGGCGGGCGCGCTTTCTTCCGTTACCTTCTTTTTACTTAAAATTTGTCGGAATTCCCCGGCAGACCGTTGACCTCCAGTATCCGCCATGAAAGTGTTGTAGCAGTCTTTGTGTAGGTGTGATTCATGCTCGCAAGACGTGTTGCGAGCGTGAAGCTCCTGCGAAGCCAACCAGGCCTTGCTTGGACGGAAAACCAGGTCTTCTCGCGGAGTAACCAAGGCCGGCACGCGGTGTGCCGGACTTAAAAGTTCCACAATGAGGAGAAACAAAAATGGCACTGGGCACCGTCAAGTGGTTCAACGCTGAAAAGGGCTTCGGCTTCATTACTCCGGACGACGCAGAAGGCGACGTCTTTGTCCACTACTCCGAGATCCAGACCGGCGGATTCCGCACCCTCGACGAGAACCAGCGTGTTCAGTTCGAGATCGGTCAGGGCGCTAAGGGCCCGCAGGCCACCGGCGTCACCGCTGTCTAGTTTGACTGTTTGAATTCTGCCTGGCAGGTTCAGGGAAGGGGTTCCGCACAGGGTGCGGGACCCCTTTTACCTTCCCAACTGACTCGCATTTGTTGTCGTTATGGCGCGTCAAAACGACAACAAGTGCGAGCTAGTTGGGGTTTCAGGCAACGAGTGTGCGGAGAAGCCGCGCAGTTTGCCGGACGGACAGCCCCGGCAAATATGCCCGGCTTAGCGCGGCGCCGATCGCGGGAATCTCCAGACTGTCCTGGTAGTACATATACAAAGTCCGGTACTCCGGCTGGAACTTCGATTTGAAGCGGGCCAAAGAGCGGAATCCGTAAACAGGCTCCAAGGTCCTGCCAACGAGGTCGAGAATGCCCGCCAAACCGGCTTCCCCGCTGGAGAATTCCTCGGTCTCCCCGGCCAAAGGCGAGCCCGAGAGGGAAATGACTTCCACTCCCTGTCGCAACTCGTGGACTGCCGAGGCAATCATGAATTCCATGAGGCCGGGGAAAGCGTCGCTGCGCCGGCGCATGAAGTCCAAGGTCCAGCTGATCACGTGGCCGTCACGAAACACCGGTAGCCAACTCGTGACCCCATAGACAAACCCTTTGCCGTCGACGGCTATGCAGCAAAGCACTTCATCGTCCATCAGCTCGTCGAGGGAACCCAGGGTAAAACCCATTTCCGGTACCCTTTTCCTGGCCGCCCACTCTTCCGACACTTCGCCGAGTTGGGAGCGTACGTGTTGCGGGAACTCCGAATAGCGGCCCCAGCGGGCTTCAACTCCGGCCTTCAGTGCACGGTTTCTGGCTGTGCGGACGTTTTGCCACGCTTTGCCCGTGAACTCAAGGTCGCGGATGGCGAGCCGCGTTTCCTGGGCGACCGCGATTCGGCGAAATCCCGCGGATTGCAGCATCGGCCACAATTCCTCTGTGCAGGAATAGAGGCACGGCACCAACGCATGGTGTGCGCAGTAGTCCAGGAATCCCTCGGTCGCGGCAGGGGCTTGTACGGGATCACCGAACGGACCGGCAAGGGTCAGTGCGACGTTTCCGTGCTGCTGATAGGCAATTCCGGCGTCCATACCGGGAGTGAACCAGAACTTGTTCGGCTCCCATAACGCCATCCACGAAAGGGACTCCCCTCCGCGCTTGACCAAATCCCTGGCCGCCAAGCGGGCCGGATCGTCACCCCCGGGGCCGTGCTGCCGTTTGAGGAGCAGCGTCCACACCGCTGCCAGGGCCACGAGCCAGAAGATGATCCCCGACCACGCGAACAATATTGACTCGGCGGCGCTTCGGTCCGCGAACACGCGACCGAAAGCCGTGGGTATGGGCAGGGGAAGGTACTGTCTGGCGAGTTCCGCAACGAGACCCAGGATGCCGCCGTCGTGCGCCAAACCGCCCGAGCCGAGCCACGCCCCGGTGTAGGCGCTCGCCAAGATGAGCCACGTACTGCCAACCAGCCACGCCATCTTCCGGCGGAGCGGCGCCCTCGAGCCCACCACGAAGTTGCCCCTGAACAGGAAAAGCAGAACCGCCAGGACAAGGGGAACCAGGGCGAGGGTCAGAATGTGGAACACCGCTGAGCCCATGACGACGGTACGGCCTCGTCCTGGAAAATGCGGAATGCTGGCAAACAGCACCAGGTAGGCGAAGGACAGCGCCACCACGCCGAGTTGCACGCCGATGGCGATTTTCAGGGCCAGGCGCCTTCCCTGGCGCATGCCCGCCGCACAGATCAAGAGAAGCAACGCGGGTACCACCGCGAGGGCCACGCCGGCGGGCCCGGGATAACCCTGGCGTCCGAGTTCAAGGCAGCTGATGTCCACGGTTCCACCGCAGTTCGCCTGCAATTGGTTGAGCGTCGGAACAGGGTTCAGGACCATCTCGCGGAGCAACGCGAGCGGCCCCGCGGGGCTCCGGACTGCGCCAGCCACTAAAGGCCCGACGCCGAAAATCGCCACCATGAGCGACAGGAGGTTTCGTGTTTCGCGCCTGGTCGCCCGGTGGCTCGGTTGAATGCCGTGGTCGAGCTGGAGCCACAGACCGGCGCCCAGCCCGAGCACGGCACCGGTCAAGGCCATGACAGCCGAGGGGTCGCCAACGTACAGGACCAAGAGAAGCGCCAGGGACACAACAGTCGCCCTGAGGCGCCGACGCCACAGAGTCGGTAGAAGTCCACTGGCCGCCATCGAGACGAAGAGGGTCGCGGGAAGGGGCCCGGAGGTTCTGGCATCCATCATCCGTCCCAGCCAGCCATCGTCGGCATAGGCGGCCAACTGGACCACCAACAAAAAGGCGGTGACGGTGGCAAACTGCCCGCCAAAGAAGCCCGCCGCTGTGCGGAACCACCCCAGCTTTCGCTCTGAAGAACCCAACAACACGACCAACAACAGCGAGGTCATGACGTAGTCGAAGGGGTTTGCGGCGAAAAACATCGAGGTCCAGATGGACCACCAGTCCCCCGACTTCAATCCGCCACCGCTCACGCTCGAAAGATGCCGCAACACGTCAGGGCCGTACCCGAGATCGGAGTCGAAGATCGCCGGAACGAGAAGGTACAGCGCGAGCACAAACACCGTAAAAGGTATGGCGCCAATATGGGCAGCCACGTTGCCCAGGATGGCCCGGGCAAGGGTTGCCGCCATCTTCCGGGCGGGCCCGGCATTTTCGGAGTCAGCCGCCTCGTCCTTGGACAACTGGGCTTCCTGGGTACTCACGGGACGAGTCCCCAACGAGGGGCCAGGAATTCCATCGCGGCAGGAAGCTCTTGCACGGCCACAGCCCAAGAATGGCCGGCTCCGGAAACGGAAGCATGCCTGATATCGAAGCCGGAATTGCGGGCGGCTGCCGCCAATTCGGTGGCATAGCGGACGAATTCGCCGTCTGCGGCCCCGACGGCGAAGAAGCCCGCGTGGCCGTGGTAGCTTCGCTGTTTCATCAGGTTCAACGGTGTCAGGGCGTCGAAGGCCGCGGAGTCCCCGCCAAATGCGGTCTGGATAGTCCGCTGGCGATCCGGACCAAGTGAAGGCTCCCGCTCCCCCGAGAACGCGATGAAGGAAGGGTAGATTTCGGGATGCAGCGTGGTCATCTGCACGGCACAGGTTGCCCCGAAGGAGAACCCGCCGACCGTCCACTTCCTAGGGTCGGCGGAAACCTCCAGCGTCGAATTGATCCAGCGCGGAACATCGATCGAGAGGTAGGTGTCGGCACGTGCGATCCGGCTGTCCATGCACATGGTGTTTGCGGTATCGGACCCGTTTGGATCGACCACCACGACGACGGGCGCCACGCCTCCGTGCCGGGCGGCGAAGGTATTCATGGCCGGTTCAAGCAGGCCGCCGGTCAGCCAATCGGCGGGACGTCCGGGCTGGCCGGCAAACAGCACCAGCACGGGTAATCGGCTGCGGTCGGCGGTTTGGTAGGCCGGTGGCAGGTAAATGAAAGCGTCCTGGGCCTTGAAACCGGATTCGATCCCGGGAATCGATGCCCTGCGGACTATTCCCCCATCAGGAAATGACACCGGCAGGGCCCCCGAAAAACCCCTTTTGAACCCGTCCTCAAGATGCGGAATCCGTCCTACATTATGGCCGAAGAGATCGGCCGCCGTGTGGTTGAGCCCGAAGTAGCTGTTGATCTGGACAGCGGAGAGGAGCAGCACGGCGACGAAGGAGACCCCTGCGGCGCTCCTGCCGCGCCACGAGGAGCCAGGGAGCCTAAAGAGAAAAAGGGCCAACGCGGAGAAGGCAACAGTCGACCAAACGAGGACATCGAAGGGGAGATCCTCCGGGAACACCGTCAGGACGTTGACGAGCAGCCAATGGATGACCGAGACAACTCCACTCGCTACGGCAAGCGAAACAAGTATGGAAACCAACCAGCGCCGGTCTCGTCGCACGAGGAGGAATGCGCTCCCGGCAATTCCAGAGCCAAGGACGGTCAAATAGAACGGACCATCAACCAGGCTCAGGTTGTACAGGAATTCCACTGTCTTCAGCGCCAGGTGCCGACGCCCACCACGGGGCCGGCTTCCAACCAGGACGACAACCCCGCGTAGGCATCAAATCTCATTGCCAGCATGAACGACTGGCCCTCATGCTGGAGTTCGACGACCACGACGTCGGGCTGAAGCCTCGTCAGTTCTTCCTCCGTTGGCTTCCGGCGGCCCAGGAGCTCCAAGGAACTGCGGCGGAAGCTATGTTTTGGACGGAAGCTGAGGGAAAGCAGGCGGAACCACTCGAGCTCCGTGTCCTGATAACGACAAACCCCCATCCGCCAGCTGTTTCCAGCCGTGCAAATGGAGGCGTCGACTGTGCCCAGGGCGCGCCGCAAATTGAAGCGGCGCACCCCGACGAGGCACAGTGTAAAGATGAGCAACGCAAACGCCGTTGCCAAGGCGATGAACGGAATAGCAGAATCGTCCATCAAGGTCTTGCTATCGGATCCCCGCAGTAGCTGAATCGCCCAGCTGGGCGTTGTCAGCGACGATCACCACGCGGTTGTTGTCGACGGAGAAGAACCCGCCGTCCACAACTACTGCAAGGCGGTCTCCGGTAACCGGCTCGATGGCCAGCTCGCCCGCGGCCAGAATGGCGAGGAGCGGCGAGTGGCCCGGCAGGATCCCGATTTCACCATCGCTGGTGCGGGCCTTGACCATCTTGGCCGCACCGGACCACACAAAGTGGTCCGCTGCGACAATCTCAACCTCGAGCTCAGCCATACTACTTGGTCTGTTCCTGGATCTTGGCCCACTGGCGCTCGACGTCATCCAGGCCGCCGACGTTGAAGAACGCCTGCTCTGCGATGTGGTCCAGCTCGCCGTCGCAAATCGCCGTGAAGCCTTCCACGGTGTCCTTGATGGACACGGTGGAACCTTCGACGCCGGTGAACTGCTTGGCGGTGTAGGTGTTCTGGGACAGGAACTGCTGGATGCGGCGTGCACGCGACACGACGATCTTGTCTTCTTCGGACAGTTCGTCAACGCCGAGGATGGCGATGATGTCCTGGAGTTCCTTGTTCTTCTGCAGGATCTGCTTCACACGGACGGCCGTGTTGTAGTGGTCCTTGCCGATGTACTGCGGGTCCAGGATGCGGGACGTCGACGTCAGCGGGTCAACGGCCGGGTACAGACCACGGGAGGCGATTTCACGGGAAAGTTCCGTGGTCGCGTCGAGGTGTGCGAAGGTCGTTGCCGGAGCCGGGTCGGTGTAGTCATCGGCAGGCACGTAAATGGCCTGCATCGACGTGATCGAGTGGCCCTTGGTCGAGGTGATGCGCTCCTGCAGGAGGCCCATCTCGTCGGCGAGGTTCGGCTGGTAACCAACTGCGGACGGCATGCGGCCGAGCAGGGTGGAGACCTCGGAACCGGCCTGGGTGAAGCGGAAGATGTTGTCGATGAAGAGCAGCACGTCCTGGTTCTGCACATCGCGGAAGTATTCCGCCATGGTGAGAGCGGACAGTGCCACGCGCAGACGCGTTCCCGGCGGTTCGTCCATCTGGCCGAATACAAGGGCGGTGTCCTTGAGGACGCCTGCCTCTTCCATTTCAACCCAGAGGTCGTTGCCTTCACGAGTACGCTCGCCAACACCGGCGAATACCGAAGTACCACCGAAGTTACGGGCGACACGGGTGATCATTTCCTGGATCAGAACGGTCTTGCCGACACCGGCACCACCGAACAGACCGATCTTTCCACCCTTGATGTACGGGGTGAGGAGGTCGATGACCTTGATGCCGGTCTCGAGCATCTCCGTGGAGCCCTCGAGGGACGCGAAGGCCGGAGCCTTGCGGTGGATCGGCCAGTACGCGTCCGCGTTGATCTCGGACTCGTCAACGTCCAGCGGCTTGCCGAGGACGTTGAAGATGTGGCCCTTGACGCCGTCGCCGACAGGCACGGAGATCGGGGAGCCGGAGTCCTGCACGGAGGTGCCGCGGACGAGTCCGTCGGTGGCCTGCAGGGAGATGGCACGGACGAGGTTGTCACCCAGGTGCTGGGAAGTCTCGAACGTGATGGTCTTGGTCTCACCGTTGAGGGTTACCTCGGTGGTGAGTGCGTTGTAGATCGACGGGATTGCGTCAGCCGGAAATTCGACGTCGACAACCGGGCCGATGACGCGGGCAATGCGGCCGGTGGCGCCGGCCGTTGCGGCTGCGTGCTCGGTAGCGGTGGCAGTCATCTCTCTCACTTCACTCAGTAGATGGCGTGGGGTTAAGTTTATCTATTTGGTGCAGGTGCAGCTTGCGCCGAACCATGCACCGGCAACTACGCGCTCAGGGCGTCGGCGCCGGCCACGATTTCGGAAAGCTCCTGCGTGATCTCAGCCTGGCGGGCCGTGTTGCGCAGACGCGTGTACTTCTTGATCAATTCGGTCGCGTTGTCGCCTGCCGACTTCATGGCGCGCTGGCGGGCGGCGAGCTCGGAAGCCGCTGCCTGCAGCATTGCCGCGAAGATGCGGGATTCGATGTAACGCGGAAGCAGTGCGTCAAGCACCTGCTCGGATTCCGGTTCGAACTCGTACAGCGGCAAAAGCTCGGACTCACTGACTGCCTGCTCTTCAACTTCCAGCGGCAGCAGACGGACAACCGTGGGCTCCTGCGTCACCATCGACTTGAAGCGGGTGTAAACGACGTGGATTTCATCCACGCCACCCTCAGCGAAGTCGTTGGCGAACTCTTCGAGAAGAGCGGCGCCGACTTCCTTGGCAGTCTCGAATTCCGGTGCGTCCGTTCCGCCGGTCCACACGCGGGAGTACGGACGGCTGCGGAAGTCGAAGTACGCCTGGGCCTTGCGGCCGACCAGGTAGGTCTTGACTTCCTTGCCCTCTGCCCGGAGAAGCTCGTTGAGACCTTCGGCCTTCTTGAGCACGCTTGCCGAATAAGAACCAGCCAGGCCACGGTCCGAGGTGATAACCAGGACTGCGGCACGGCGGATCTGCTCCGGCTCGGTGACTAGCGGGTGATCGATTTCGCTCTGGCTTGCGACAGCAGAAACAGCACGGGTAATCGCGTTTGCGTAGGGCGTCGAAGCTGCAACGCGGGCGCGGGCCTTACCGATGCGCGAGGTAGCGATCAGTTCCATCGCCTTGAAGATCTTGCGCATCGACGTCGTCGAGCTGATCTTCTGGCGGTAGACCCGGATCTGGGCTCCCATACATTTCCTTTCCTAAGATCCCGATGGATCAGCGGCTAAGGCTTTGGCGAAGGCCCCGGGCCTGCGGAGTCCGCAGGCCCGGGAACCAATGCTCTAGCGCTTCTGCTTGACGATCTTTTCCTGGTCGACTTCGCCACCGGAAATCGCTTCGTGCTCTTCGTGGCCGGCACCAACCAAGCGGTTGTCGCCTTCCCCGAAGAAGCCCTTCTTGAAGTCGATGATCGAGGACTTCAGCGCTTCAGCGGTGTCGTCGTCCAGGACGTTGGTCTGCGCCAGCGTGGTCAGGATGGAGGACTTGTGCTTGAGGTGCTCCAGGAACTCGGACTCGAAACGGCTGACATCCTCAACCGGAACATCGTCCAGGTAGCCCTTCGTACCGGCCCAGATGGATACAACCTGGTCCTCGACGGGGAACGGCGAGTACTGGCCCTGCTTGAGCAGTTCCATCAGGCGGGCGCCACGGGTCAGCTGCTGGCGTGAAGCCGCGTCGAGGTCGGACGCGAACATCGCGAACGCCTGCATGTCGCGGTACTGCGCCAGGTCCAGCTTCAAGGTACCGGAGACCTTCTTCATGGACTTGACCTGTGCCGCACCACCAACACGGGACACGGACACACCGACGTCAACAGCGGGGCGCTGGTTGGCGTTGAAGAGGTCCGACTGCAGGAAGATCTGGCCGTCGGTGATGGAGATGACGTTGGTCGGGATGTAGGCCGAGACGTCGTTCGCCTTGGTTTCGACGATCGGAAGACCGGTCATCGAGCCTGCGCCCAGCTCGTCGGAGAGCTTGGCACAACGCTCCAGCAGACGGGAGTGCAAGTAGAAAACGTCACCCGGGTACGCTTCGCGTCCCGGCGGGCGGCGGAGCAGCAGCGACACTGCACGGTAGGCTTCGGCCTGCTTCGACAGGTCATCGAAGATCACCAGTACATGCTTGCCGCCGTACATCCAGTGCTGGCCGATGGCCGAGCCGGCGTACGGTGCCAGGTACTTGAAGCCGGCGGGGTCGGATGCCGGGGAAGCCACGATGGTGGTGTATTCCAGCGCGCCGTGGTCTTCCAGGGTCTGGCGGACAGCGGCAATGGTGGAAGCCTTCTGGCCGACACCGACGTAAACGCAGCGCACCTGCTTGGTGACATCGCCCGAAGCCCAGTTGGCCTTCTGGTTGATGATGGTGTCCACGGCGATGGCGGTCTTGCCGGTCTGGCGGTCACCGATGATCAGCTGGCGCTGGCCGCGGCCGATCGGAATCATGGCGTCGATAGCCTTGAGACCGGTCTGCATGGGCTCGTGCACCGACTTGCGCTGGGTCACGCCCGGAGCCTGGAGTTCCAGTGCACGGGTGGTCTCGGCCTTGATCTCGCCGAGGTCATCGATGGGCTGGCCCAGCGGGTCGACTACGCGGCCCAGGAAGGCGTCGCCTACCGGGACGGACAGGATTTCACCGGTGCGGTGGACTTCCTGGCCTTCTTCGATACCGGTGAAGTCACCGAGGATGATGACGCCGATTTCGCGGACGTCGAGGTTCTGGGCCAAGCCCAGGGTGCCGTCTTCGAAGCGAAGCAGCTCGTTCGCCATGACCGAGGGAAGGCCCTCAACACGGGCGATGCCGTCACTTGCGGCGGTCACGCGGCCGACCTCTACGCGCTCTGCGTTTCCGGGTTCGTAGGACGCCGCGAACTCGTTCAACGCATTACGGACGTCGTCGGCGTTGATGGTCAATTCGGCCATCTGCAGTCCCTGCTCTCCTGTTTTCGTGATCATCGTTGCTCACGATGACCGGTGTTTGTATCAGTTAAGTTGTGCTTGTCTGGCTAACCGGCGAGTTGCCGGCGGAGCTCGGACAGGCGGGCTACGACGGAAGCGTCAAGCACTTCGTCCGCCACCTGGACCCGGATTCCACCGATCAGAGTCGGATCAACGCTGACGTTGACCTTCAACTCGCGGCCGTAGAGGGCATCAAGCCCGGCCTGCAGACGGCTGGCCTGCGCATCCGTCAACGGACGGGTAACGCGGACAGTTGCGATCCAGCGCTGCTGGCGCTTGGCTGCAAGCTTGGCGAAATTGTCGATGAGCTTGCTCGGCTTGACGCCGCGCGGCTGCGACACGGCCTGGCCGATGAGGAGCTGGGCTTCCGGGCTTGCGCCAGGAACCAACTTCTCCGCCAGGCTGATCTTGGCCGCAGCACTTGCCTGCGACTCTCCCAGAGCACGTTGTACCTCGTGGCTGGAAGCAACGGCCTGGTTGAAAGCAAACAGATCGTTTTCCAGCTCTTCCAGCCCCGTGATTCCGGAGGCAGAAACGGCCGACTTGTTTTCAGCCACGGCGATGACCACCGTGGCGGCAAGAGTCTCGAGTGCATCGCCGATATCGCGTGCAGACGCCCAGCGCAAGCTGGCCAATCCACTTGCGATTTCCGCAGCATCAGCGGAGACTTTCCCGCCAACCAGCTGCTTGACCAGCGCCGACTTTTCTTCTCCGCTGCGGGAGGGGTCAGTCAGGGCGCGGCGCAAGCCAGCCGAGCTGTCCACCGTTCCCAGGATTCCGAAGAGGTCCTTAGCCAACTGCAGCGAGGCCGTCGGAAGCGTGGCTTCCAACTGCTCCAGCGCCTTCGTCAGCGATTCGCTCGATACACCTGCCATTACTTAGCTGCACCTGCGCTCTGGGTCTCCAGATCTGCCAGGAAGCGGTCCACCACGCGGGCGGCACGCTCGTCATCGCTGAGCGATTCGCCAACGATGCGCTCTGCCAAAGTCGTGGCCAGGGTGCCCACCTCGGAACGCAGGGAGACAACAGCTGCCTGGCGCTCGGATTCGATCTGGGCGTACGCCTGCTCGGTGATGCGTGCCGACTCGGCTGCTGCCTTGGTCTTCAGCTCCGCGAGGATCTGGGCACCTTCGGCTCGAGCTTCTTCGCGGATGCGGTTGGCCTCGGCGCGGGCATCGTGGAGCTGCTGCTTGTACTCTTCGAGAGCCGCAGAAGCTTCAGCCTGGGCCTTTTCAGCCTTGGCAATGCCGCCCTCAATCGCCTCTGCGCGCTCGGCAAAAGTCTTCTCGAACATCGGGACAACAAACTTGACCACGATGTAAAAGAGGACTCCAAAGCCGACGAGCACGACGCCCATTTCCCAGGGATTGGGAACGAGCGGATTAGCCGACTCGGCGGCGCCTTGTGCGGCGGCTGAGATGATCTGCTGATTCATATTTCACCCGTCCTTATCTACTCGGTTCTGAATGTTCGCTTGGTTCTGAGCGGTTTACTTGAGAACGAAAGCGAAGACCAGGCCGAGGATGGCGAGGGCTTCAGTCAGAGCCAGACCAAGGAACGCGATCGGCTGGAGCACGCGCTGGGCTTCCGGCTGACGTGCAACACCGTTGATGTAAGCAGCAAATACGAGACCCACACCGATACCACCGCCGATTGCGGAGAGACCGTAGCCAATGAGGTTAAGGGAGCCGTTGATTTCGCCGTTCATTGTTTTCCTTTCAAGATGCCGCAGTCGCGGCAGGTTGTTTGGTTTGCTTCAACCCCCGAGGGGGAAGATTGAGGGTTGTGCCTAGTGGCTGTCGGCGTGGAGCGCGCCTTCGATGTAGATCGCAGTCAGCAGGGTGAAGACATATGCCTGGAGCACCATGATCAGCGCTTCGAGCATGTACATGGCGACGGCGCCAGCGAGCACGAGCACGGACGCGCCCTTGAGAAGGACGTTTTCCTGCATGACGAGGAACTCAATGCCCGAGCCGGCGATCATCACGATGAGGTGCCCAGCCATCATGGTGGCGAAGAGACGGAGGCTGTGGGTGACCGGGCGGACCAGGAAGTTGGAGATGATTTCGATCGGCACGACGATAATCAGGATGGGCCACGGGATACCGGAAGGAACGGTGGCCAGCTTGAAGTACTTCAAGCCGTTCTTCTTGATGCCGATGCCGATCCACGTGATGTACACGACTACGGCCAGCACATAGGCTCCGCCGACGTGCGAGAAGCTCGGAAGCTGGATCACGGGAATGGCGCCGTAGATGTTGTTCACCAGGATGAAGAAGAACAGGGAGAACAAGAGGGGCACGAACTTCATGAAGTCGCGTCCGCCGATAATGTCCTTGGCGATGCTGTTGCGGACGAAGCCGTAGGCCATCTCACCCGCGAACTGCAGCTTGCCGGGAACCAGCTGCTGCTTGCGCGCAGCGGCGAGGAAGAATGAAGCGATAAGGACGACCGACAGGATCACCAGCAACATCTGCTTGGAGAAGCCATCGCTCGCACCCCACGGCAGGATAGCCGGCAGGTGCATTTGGTCGATTCCGGGAGGAGTGAAGGTCCCTGAATCCTGGGCCGGGAGCGCAAGCGCGATCAACGCGTTTCCTCTCTGCAGTGTCCATCATTGGGCGTTGTTGAGGATCCGGCCGCGTTTCTTGCAGCCATTTCCCGTGTGAAATTATTTGGCATTACTGTTCCCGTCCTGGGACGGACGTCTGTCTGCTTTGCTTCCACCGGAAGACGAGCGATGACTTGTGAGGCCGTGCATATGGGAAAGATAGAACCCTCCTGCGGCTCCAAGCAGAGCGCCAAGGAGCACAATCCAGCGAGTCCCCCACAGATTATCCAGACCCCAGCCTATCAAACTCCAGACTATGATTCCGCCAACAATGTAGCTGAAGACGGCAATGCCGGCGTTGTATCCGCCGTCGCTTCCGTCGCTCGCAAACTCAGTGGAATCGCCGGGTTTTGCGGCATTGGGTGTAGTGGAGCGTCGCTTGTTCCTAGGAGCGGACATCGTCGCCCCCTTTGCCTGGTGCGGGGTCGTTGTAGATCTGGAGCCGGGCTTTGCTGAAGCCGTAGATTTCGGCGGCTTGCCACGAGATAACCGTGACGACGGCGCCAATCACGAACCAGCGTCCGTGCAGCCATGCGGGGGCGCCCAAAACGAACAGCACCACCGCGAAGCCGACGACCTTGACAAAGTAGCTGGCGACAAAAAGGCCGACCGCGCCGGAGGGATTATCCCGGCCGACGAAATGGCCGATCAGGAGGCTGATGGCAAAAAACGCCATCACGATCGCCCCGCCGAGTGCGGCAGAAAGCACTCCTACGCCACCATTCATGACCGCCGCAACTGCCGACGTCGCAGCGAGAGCCGCCACCGCCGTCGTCGAGCTGAGGAAAAGGAGCCGCAGCCACAGCGAAGACTTGGAGCGTGGGGCAGCAACGCCGCTCGAGTCGGACTGCTGTCCGCCGGCGTTGGAGGTCATGGGGATGCCAATCGTCGTGGCAAAAATGCCAAAGTCTCAAAAAGGGTGGGTGCGCGGGCGAGTGACTGTCCGCCCTAGAATTCTACATGAGATAGAACTGTGATGTTAACGCCCTCGTCACACACCGTCTGCTAGGCTGCGCGCCCTTTTCGGACAAAATACGGCCAGGCTGTCACGCCGGCCATGATCAGCGCGGCCACGATGTCGACGGTGAGGACCATCTGCCAAGGGAAGATGGCAAACGCCAGGCCTCCAAACGCCAGGATGCAGGTCCACACATACATCATGAGGACCGCCGTGCGGTGAGTGTGGCCGAGCTCGATGAGCTTGTGGTGCAAGTGTCCACGGTCAGCCGACCAGGGCGATTGGCCACGTGCTGTCCGCCGCAATACCGCCAGGCCGAGGTCCAGCAACGGCAGCGAGAGAATCGCGAACGGCAGCAGGATGGGCACGATGGTCGGAATACCGTTGGCGCGGTCGTAAAGTCCTGAACTGATCTGGCCTGTGGACACCACACCGGCCGAGGCCATCACGAGGCCCAAAAGCATGGCACCGGAATCGCCCATGAAGATTTTGGCCGGGAACCAGTTATGCGGCAGGAATCCGATGCAGCAACCCACGATGATGGCCATCAGCAGCGCGGCCAGGTCCGAGCGGTCGGTGAGGGTTGCATTGCGGTGGACCCAATACGCCGTCAGGAAGAACGCAACCCCGCCGATCGCGGCTACACCGGCTGCCAGGCCATCGAGGCCATCGATGAAATTGACTGCGTTCATGGTGGTCACGATGAGGAGGGCAGTCAGGACGATCCGCAGTGGCTCCGCCTCAATCCGTATGGGCTCTGGAACAAAGGGAATCACGGACATCTGCACGCCCCAGACCGCAACGATCGTAGCCGCCGTGCATTGGCCGATCAGCTTGACCCACCAGCGGATGTCCATCACGTCGTCGGCAACACCGACCGCGACGATCACCAGGGCACCTGCGAGGATTCCCCACGGCGCACCGTTTCCATGGAAGATGTCCTTCACGAAGAACGAATTGCTGGCTACCACGAGGGCCACGGCAAAGCCGGCGAAAAGTCCCAGGCCGCCGAGTCTGGAAATCGGCACCGAGTGCATATCCCGGCTACGGATGGGGGCAAAGAGCCGGAGTTTGTTACCCATCTGGCGGGCTACCCACGTAGCGAGATACGACACGACGGCAGCCGTGAGCATCATGAGCGAATACATGATCACGTGGCGGCTCCTGTTGGCGGTGGTGGTGGATTCTGTCCCTGGCGACTAGCTGCCGGCACAACACCTGCAACACCTCTGCGCACCGCCGAATATTGCTGTACTACAGTTGGACTCTGTCAAGATACTAGCGGCAACGGCGGCTTTGCTCCGTTTCACGCGCCCCTAGGGCGAGCCGGGAGGACCCTCCCCGCGACTGCCCGGAAGGAACCCCACATGCCTGTCTCCGTTGCCGTAGCGGCCGTCACCTTCGACCGCCCCGGAGAGCTAGCAGTCCTGCTCGACGCCATCAACAAGCAGTCCATGCCGGTGGACACCATTTGCCTCGTGGACAGCGGAACCACCCCGTCGCGGGAGCTTTCGTCACGCCATCCAAAGGTGGACTACGTCCGCTCGGAGGCGAACCTGGGCGGCGCGGGAGGCTTCGCCCTTGCGATCCTCAAGGCAGTGGCCAGCGGCGCCGAATGGGTCTGGATCATGGACGATGACGCCGAACCCGCCGATCCCACGTGTCTCGAAACCCTGGTTCGAGAGGCGGAGGCCCGCGGATTGGATGCCGTCGTGCCGCTTGTCGTGGCCCCCGGCCACCCGGACAAGCTCTCGTTCTTCTTCCGGATTGACGGCAAAGTGACCCACGAGCGCGCCGAAGTGGAGAAAGCGGGGTTCCTGCCCGACGTCGGGCACTTCTTCAACGGTGCGCTCATCCGTTCCAATGTCTTCTTCAAAGTGGGAGTGCCGGACATCCGGCTGTTCATCCGGGGCGATGAGGTCGACTTCATGATCCGCCTCAGGAAAGCCGGGATCCGCTTCGGCACGGTCGCCACGGCGTGGATCACCCACCCGCACGCGTTTTCCGAGACCAAGCACGTCTTCGGCGCACGCTGGCACGTGATCGTGCCGGATTCAGCGTTCAAGCGCTACTTCTACTACCGCAACCGGGGCTACTTGATCCGCCGCTACCGCCGCGGCAAGTCGATGGTGGCCGACGTCGGAGGCTACTTGGGCTACTTCCTCCCCCGCGGTGACTTCCGCGGGCTTGCGGAATGGTTCCGGGCATTCTCCGCCGGTTTGCGGGACAAGGGCTTCGGCCCGCTGGAAGACCAGAAGTTCTAAAGGCCCCGCCGGGCGCTTGGATTCGGCGTGCTCTTCCTGCCGGAGAGCCGACGGCGGACCAGCAGGCCGAGAAGCACCCACGGCTCACCGAAGACCCGGTAAGCGACGCGTCCCGGATGCAGGACGAGCCGCCAGGCCCATTCGAGCCCGAGCCGGCCCAGCCAGCGTGGAGCGAGTTTCTGGAGTCCCGCCAGTTGCTCGATGGCTCCGCCGACGGTGCAGTAGACGGCAGGCGGAAGCTCGTTGAGGCGGCGGTGCAGGACCGATTCCTGCAGCGGCATTCCAAGGCCAAGAAGCACTAGCTGCGGACGGAATTCCGCCAGCCAGGCGACGGCGGCCTCTTCGCTGGCCGCGTCCCAGTTCTCACCGGGCCGCCCGGAAACCTCGGCGCCGGGCACGATTTGACGGAGACGCTCCACCGTCTTGCTGTTGGCCTCGGGGCCGGCGCCGACGACGGCGATCCGGTGCAGTCCTTCGACGCCGCCGAGCGCCGGGACCCAGTCAGTGGATCCCAGGCGGTACTCCATCAACCCCGCGGCTTCGCCGCGTGAACCTCCGCGGCGTCCAAGTCCCCAAAGCATGGCGACAGGCGCGCCGTCCATCAGCACCACATCGCTGCGTTCGTAGAGGCTGCGGAAGTCCGGGCTCGAATGAAACAACGTGACGCTGTGCAGATTGTGTCCGAGGACAACCTTGGTGGTGCCGTCCGAAACGTACCCGCTGATGGCCTCGATGAGTTCCTCGGCGCAAAGCGCGGTGACGTCTACGTCCAGCAGGGGAACACGATCCCGGACCAGGCTCATTCGGCCCTGGTCTCCGTGTGAACAGGGGTCTCGCCGGGGACGGTTTCAGTCTCCGTCGCCGGTTCCGGCGCGGTTTCAGTCTCCGTCGCCGGTTCCGGCGCGGTTTCAGCCTCCGTCGCCGGTTCCGGGGCGGTTTCGCCCAAGGCAAGCACCCCGGGAACAATCCCGCGGAGGCGTTCCAGGGAAATGGCACCATCGCGGACCACCCGGAGCGGCAGGGTGGTGGCGTCGACAATCGTGGACGCCACGGACTCGGTTCCCTCGACCGGCCGGAAGCCGCCCTCAAGGTACACCTCAACCGATTCGGCAAGCTGGGTCCTCGCTTCGGCGGCTGTCTGGGCGGCCGCCTGACCAGTGCGGTTTGCCGAGGACACCGCCAGCGGGCCGGTGCGGTTGAGCAGTTCGAGCGCAATTTCGTCGTCGGGCATCCGCAGGGCCACGGTTCCGCGGGTCTCCCCCAGGTCCCAGTCCAACGACGGCTGGGCATGGAAGATCAACGTCAGGCCGCCGGGCCAGAAGGCTTCTGCCAGTTTGCGGGCTTCTTCCGAGACATCGGTTGCCAGCCCGTCGAGCGCGTTGAGTCGCGGGATCAGCACCGGGGGCGGCATATGGCGGCCACGGCCCTTCGAGACAAGCAGCATGGTCACGGCCTGCGGCGAGAACGCGTCGGCGGCAATGCCGTAGACGGTGTCCGTCGGCATGACGACACACTTTTTCTCGCTGATGGCGCGCTGCGCATGCTCCAGGCCTTCGGCGCGTTGTTCATCTGACGTGCAGTTGTAGCTTGTGGTCACAGCGCTATTCTTTCATTTCCCGGAGGCAGCGATTGCCAACACTGCGCTCGTGGCACGTTCCTTGCCGTTGAGATCGAGGTGGGTGCTGACCTGCGTCCAGCAGCCGGCGGCCTTCAGATGTTCGGAAATCCACCCTGCCTGCACTTCGGCGTGCTCCATCACGAAGAAGCCGCCGGTCTTGAGGAGCCGGGCAGCCGAGGCGGCGGCCGCCGTCGGAAGCTCCATCCCGTCCGCTCCCCCGCCGTACAGTGCCTCCGGCGGATCGTGGAGGGCCACTTCAGGTTCGTTCGGAATCGCTTCAGCCGGGATGTACGGCGGATTGGAAACGACGACGTCGAAAGTTCCGTCGTGTTCGGGGAGGGCATCGCGGAGGTCGCCCTGCACGAGCTTCACCCCGAGTGGCTTCAGGTTCTTGGCGGCCCAGGCATGCGCGAACGTGCTGAATTCGACGGCGTGGACTTCGGCCCCGGGCACTTCATGGGCGATCGAAGCCGCAATGGCTCCCGAGCCGGTACCAAGGTCAACCACCTTGGGGTGCTCGAGTCCCTGGAGGTGGTCGATGACCAGTTGGACCACTGATTCCGTTTCGGGCCGCGGAATGAACACGCCCGGGCCCACGGCAAGCGTGAGGTAACGGAAGTGCGCGACGCCGGTGATGTGCTGGAGCGGAACGCGCTGTGCCCGCTCGGCCACTAGGTCGGCGTAGCCATCCGGGGCGGCGGAGTCACCAAGCAGCATGGCGCGCAGGCGTCCGAGGCCGACACCCAGGAGATGTTCCGCGAGGAGTTCCGCGTCCACGCGCGGAGTGGGTACTCCGGCGTCGGACAGGATGGTTGTTGCCTCGCGGACGGCGTCGGCGAGGCTTTGGCCCGGAAAGAGCGTCATGAAGATCCTTGCAGGCTGTTACTCGCCGAGGGCATCCAGGCGGGACTGTTCATCCATCTCGATGGCCGATTGGATGACCGGCTCCAGGTCGCCGTTCATCACGGCGTCGAGGTTGTAGGCCTTGTAGCCGGTGCGGTGGTCGGCAATCCGGTTTTCCGGGAAGTTGTAGGTGCGGATGCGCTCCGAACGGTCCATGGTGCGGATCTGCGACTTGCGCTGGGCCGAGTTCTCGGCGTCGATCTGCTCCTGCTGGTGGGCCAGGATACGCGCACGAAGGACGCGCATGCCGGCTTCGCGGTTCTGGAGCTGGGACTTTTCGTTCTGCATGGCCACCACGATGCCCGTGGGCAAGTGGGTGATGCGGACCGCCGAGTCCGTGGTGTTGACGGACTGGCCGCCGGGACCCGAGGACCTGTAGACGTCGATCTTGAGGTCGTTCTGGTTGATCTCGAGTTCTTCGGGCTCATCCACTTCCGGGAGCACGAGGACGCCGGCCGCGGAAGTGTGGATGCGGCCCTGCGACTCGGTGACGGGAACACGCTGGACCCGGTGCACGCCGCCTTCGAACTTCAAGCGGGCATAGACGCCCTCTGCGGGATCGTTCGAGTTGCCCTTGACGGCCATCTGGACGTCCTTGTAGCCGCCCAGGTCCGATTCCGTGGCCGAGATGAGCTCGGTCTTCCAGCCGCGCGACTCCGCATAACGCATGTACATGCGCAGCAAATCGCCGGCGAACAACGCAGCTTCGTCGCCGCCTTCGCCGCCTTTCACTTCAAGAATGACGTTGCGGGCGTCGTCGGGATCGCGCGGGATCAGCAACCGCCGCAGTCTCTCCTGCGCTGCGGGCAGCTTCGCCTCGATTTCGTCTACCTCGGCAGCAAATTCGGCGTCCTCGGAAGCCATTTCCTTTGCCGCTTCAAGATCGTCCATGAGCCCGCGCCACCGGTTGTACGCCTCCACGATGCCCTGCAATTGGGCAGACCGCCGCCCCAACTTGCGGGCCAAAGCCTGGTCGGCATAAACAGCAGGATCACTCAACTGCGCCTGGATAGCAGCATGCTCATCAAGCAATCCCTGTACGGACTCAAACATTTCAAAACCTCTTTCGACTTCTACAAGTCTAATAACTGCAACGCGGGGTCACTTACGGCCCATTCCGAGGGTCCGGACGGGCCGTATCTGACCCCGCGTTGCAACGGGAAGGGGCGGGGGCGGAACATCCGCGCGGCATCAACCGCACGAACGAACCAGCGCCCGCCCCTAAAACAGCTATTTGTCGTTATCCGACTTGGCTCCAAGAGTCGTCTTCTGTACCTGCATGAGGAACTCGACGTTGCTCCCGGTCTCCCGGATCTTGTTGGTCAGGAGTTCAAGGCTCTGCTGGGTCTCGAGTCCGGACAGGACGCGGCGCAGCTTCCACATGATCTTGACCTCTTCGGCCGAAAGCAGGTTCTCTTCGCGACGGGTACCCGAAGCGTTGACGTCCACGGCCGGGAAGATGCGCTTGTCCGCCAGCTGGCGGGACAGGCGGAGCTCCATGTTGCCGGTGCCCTTGAACTCTTCGAAGATGACTTCGTCCATCTTGGAACCGGTCTCCACGAGGGCGGTTGCAAGGATGGTCAGCGAGCCACCGTTTTCGATGTTGCGCGCAGCACCGAAGAAGCGCTTCGGCGGGTAGAGCGCAGCGGAGTCGACGCCACCGGACAGGATGCGGCCGGAGGCCGGCGCTGCCAGGTTGTAGGCGCGGCCCAGGCGGGTCATGGAGTCCAGGAGGACCACCACGTCCATGCCCATTTCCACGAGGCGCTTGGCGCGTTCGATGGAGAGCTCGGCAACCGTGGTGTGGTCATCGGCGGGACGGTCGAAGGTGGAGGCAATGACCTCGCCCTTGACTGTGCGCTGCATGTCCGTGACTTCTTCTGGACGTTCGTCGACCAGCACCATCATGAGGTGGACCTCAGGGTTGTTGGTGGTGATCGCGTTCGCGATGGACTGCAGGATGAGCGTCTTGCCGGCCTTGGGCGGGGAGACGATCAGGCCGCGCTGGCCCTTGCCGATTGGGGCCACGAGGTCGATGACGCGCGGGCCGATCTTCTTGGGATCCGTTTCGAGGCGCAGGCGCTCGGACGGGTACAGCGGGACCAGCTTGGCGAATTCGACGCGGTCCTTGAGCTCTTCGGGCGTCTTGCCGTTGACCGACGTGACGCGGACGAGCGCGTTGAACTTCTGGCGCGCGGACTGCTGGCTGCGGTCCTCGCCGTCACGTGGGGCGCGGATTGCGCCGACGACGGCGTCACCCTTGCGCAGGTTGTATTTCTTGACCTGGGCGAGGGACACGTACACGTCGTTTGCACCCGGCAGGTAACCGGAAGTGCGGATGAACGCGTAGTTCTCCAGCACGTCCAGGATGCCGGCAACCGGCAGGAGGACGTCGTCCTCGGTGACCTCGACGTCGTCGACGTCCGGGCCCTGGCCGCGGCCGCGACGGCGTTCGTTGCGGTCGCGGAAGCGGTCGCTGCGGGTGTTTCCATCGCGGTTGTCGCGGTTGTCCTGCGGACCCTGGCGGTCGTTGCGGTCGCGGCGGTTGCGACGATTGCGGCGGTTGCCGGTGTCATCGCCGTCGTTCGTGTCTTCGCGACGCGTACGGGTGGTGTCGCGGCGTTCGCGCTGGCCGGGTTCGCCGGCCTCAACCGAGGCCTGCTCGCCCTGGCGCGGCTGGGTTTGACGCTGTTCCGGCTGGCGCTGTTCGGGCTGACGCTGTTCTACGCGGGGCTGTTCGGGCTGACGCGGTTCTGCGCGGGGCTGTTCTGCCTGCGGCTGCTCGGCAGCGCGGGTCTCACCGGCTTCACCGGTCTCCAGAGGAGCGGCCTCGCCACGACGGCGGTTCCGCGTGCGCGGCTGGCGGCGTTCGCCGGCGGCCTCGCTTGCTTCGGCGGGAACTGCAGGAGCCTCGACGGCGACGGCGGGAGCCTCCGCGGTTTCCGCTGCGGCGGGAGCGGCAACAACACCGTCGCTGGTGGCGCGACGGCTTCGGCCACGGCCACGTGCCCGGGTGCCGTCCTGCGCGGGAGCTTCGGTGGATGCTGCGGCAGGTGCGGCAGTGGTCTCAGCTTCCGGGGCGGGCGCGGCTTTTGCTGCCACGGCCTTGGCCGCGGTAGGAGCCTTGCTCGTGGTTGCACCGGCACGGTGGGCCGAGATAGCCGAGACCAAGTCCCCCTTGCGCATCCGGGATCCGCCCGAAATGCCCAGCTGACTGGCCAGAGCCTGGAGCTGCGCGAGCTTGAGGCCTGCTAGGCCGCTGCTCTTGGCGGTTGCGGCCGTTGATTCAGCTGCGGAAGATGTTGTGTCCACAGCTGAAGCCAGCTCAGTGGTTTCTGTCACGAAGGATCCTTCCCCCTCGACGGCGTCCAGACCTAGAGCTGGACGCGATGATTTGTTCTGGACTGCAGTTCAGATCTGCAGCCGTGATTTCGGTCTTGCCGGTTTAGTTTCAGCAGGGCCGGATACTAATACGTCTTCGATGCTCCGGCGGGCGGGGCGCGGGCTGACGGTTCGGGTAACAGAAAGGGTTCTGTGGCACCTGCGACAGGCCGATAAGGAGACGACACCGGCAGACTTCGACACAGTATGAGACGGGAACGGCATGAAGCCGGGATCCAATGTCAGGGAACTGCCCGCGGTTCTACCGCCGGTGCAAGTCCACTCTAGCACCTTCAACGTCCACTGCCAGTGTCATCACGCGCCACGCAACGTCCGGAGTGTTGTCCGCGGTGAACGTAGTGATCATTTCGGCAATCGCCCCGGCTTCGTCCGCGCCGTTGGCCAACGCCAGAACTGTGGGTCCCGCTCCGGAAACGACAGCCGCATGGCCCGAAGACCGCAATGCCTTGATCAGTGCCGCACTTGGCCGCATTGCCTCTGCGCGGTAGCTCTGGTGCAGGTAGTCCTCGGTGCCGGGAAGCAGGAAACGGGGGTCGGCCGTCAATGCGTGGATCAGGAGCGCGGCGCGTCCTGAGTTCATGGCCGCTGCGTGGTGGCCGATGGAGGCGGGCAGCAAACCGCGGGCAGTCTCGGTGGACAGTTCGTAGTCGGGCACGGCCACAATCGGGATGACCGACGGGACCACCTCTGCGCGGGTGCTGCTGTACTGCTCGCTGTCCTGCCATGACAGGGCCAGTCCGCCGAAAATCGCGGGTGCGACGTTGTCCGGATGCCCTTCCATCTCGCTCGTAAGTTGCAGGATCCATTCGCGGTCACGCTGGGCGGACTCGGGCACCAAGGCGTTGGCCGCCGTCACGGCAGCAACCACTGCCGAGGCCGAGGAGCCAAGTCCGCGGCCGTGCGGGTTGACGTTGTCCGCGGTGATCTTCAGACCGCTGTGCCGGAAACCAAGGCGCTCCAAGGCCGTGTTGAGGGCACGCACGACGAGGTGGCTGGCATCGCGAGGGAGGGTCTCGGCCCCCTCACCGGAGAGCTCGAACTCGAGCTCTCCGGTGGTAAGGGTTTCGACAGTCAGGGTGTCGTAGATCGACAATGCCAGGCCGAGGCTGTCATAGCCGGGGCCCAGGTTGGCGCTCGTACCCGGGACCCTGACGGTCAGCTGCTGGCCTGCCGCGACAAGCTTAAGACCGGTCGCGGTGGGCTGCGTGGTTTCCACTCTTAGTTTTCTTCCAGTCCCAGTTCGGAGGCCACGGTCACGACGTCGTTCGGTACCTTGACCGGCTGGACCTCGCTGCCGTCTTCGGTGCGGAGCGCCCACTGCGGGTCTTTGAGTCCGTGCCCGGTGACGGTGATGACGATCGTCTTTCCGGTGGGAACCTCGCCTGCCGCATGCTTCTTGATGAGGCCGGCGACGCCTGCCGCGGAACCGGGTTCCACGAAGACGCCTTCCTTGGCGGAGAGCCAGCGGTGGGCATCGAGGATTTCCTCGTCGGTCACGGCGTCGATGAAGCCGCCGGATTCATCACGTGCCGCGATGGCCGTGTCCCAGGACGCGGGGTTGCCGATACGGATGGCCGTGGCGATCGTGTCCGGTTCGGTGATGGGGTGGCCTGCCACGAACGGTGCCGCGCCTGCGGCCTGGAATCCCCACATGGCGGGCGTCTTGGTGGAGACGGCAGGAAGGGTGCCCGCGGTTGCGGACTCGAAGGGCGCGGAATACTCCTTGTAGCCCTTCCAGTACGCGCTGATGTTGCCCGCGTTGCCGACCGGCAGGACGTGGATGTCCGGAGCGTCTCCGAGAGCGTCGACGATTTCGAAGGCACCGGTCTTCTGGCCCTGGATACGCGCCGGGTTGACCGAGTTCACGAGGAACACCGGGTAGGACTCGCCGAGCTTGCGGGCAATGTCCAGGCAGTTGTCGAAGTTGCCGTCAACCTGCAGGAGCGTGGCACCGTGCGCGATCGCCTGGCTGAGCTTGCCCATGGAGATCTTGCCTTCGGGGACCAAAACAGCACACTTCAGCCCGGCGGCCGTTGCGTAGGCAGCGGCCGAGGCAGAGGTGTTGCCCGTGGATGCGCAGACAACGGCCTTGGCGCCTGCTTCGACAGCCGCGGTCATGGCCATCGTCATGCCGCGGTCCTTGAAGGACCCGGTGGGGTTCATGCCCTCCACCTTCAGGTACACCGTGGACCCGGTGAGTTCGGAGAGCTTCTGCGCGTGGACGAGCGGGGTGCCGCCCTCGCCGAGGGTAATGACCTTCGTGGCTTCCGTTACGGGCAAACGATCAGCATATTCGCGGATTACTCCGCGCCATTGGTGAGCCACTTAGACCCCTTCTACCCGCAGGACGGATGTCACAGAATTGATGACGTCCAGGCCCTTGACGGCCTCGACGGTTGCCGCGAGTGCGGCTTCGGATGCGCGGTGGGTGACGATCTTCAGCTCGGCAGACTCAACTTTCGAGGCGGCGTCGCGGTGGATCGTCTGGCGCATGATTTCAATCGATACGCCGTGCTCCGCGAAGATGTGGGTGATCCGGGCCAGCACGCCGGCCTGGTCGGCAACGTCGAGGCCGATGTAGTAGCTCGTGGTCGAGGCATCGATCGGCAGCGCGGGGACGTAGCCGGTGGTGGTCTCGGTACGACCGGGACCGCCAAGCACCACGCGGCGGGCCGCCGAGACGAGGTCGCCCAGGACGGCAGACGCCGTCGGGGTGCCGCCGGCGCCCTGGCCGTAGAACATCAGCTCCCCGGCGTTCTCGGCTTCGATGAAGACTGCGTTGAACGCACCGCGAACGGCTGCAAGCGGGTGTTCGCGAGGCAGGAGGGTGGGGTGGACGCGGACCGAAATGCCGCCGTCGCCGTTTGCGTTGGTGATCTTCTCGGCGATGGCGAGCAGCTTGATGACGAAGCCTGCTTCTTTCGCAGCAGCGATATCCGCTGCGCTGACCTTGGTGATGCCTTCGCAGTAGACGTCTTCGAGGGCGAAGCGCGTGTGGAAGGACAACGACGCGAGGATGGCGGCCTTGGCTGCGGCATCGTGGCCCTCGACGTCGGCAGTCGGGTCGGCTTCCGCGTATCCGAGCCGTTGGGCCTCGGCCAGCGCGTCGGCGAACTGCGCACCGGTGCTGTCCATCTGGTCGAGGATGAAGTTGGTGGTGCCGTTGACGATGCCCAGGACCCGGGTGATGCGGTCGCCGGAGAGGCTGTCGCGGATGGGGCGCAGGATCGGAATGGCTCCGGCGACGGCGGCCTCATAGGAGAGCTGGACGCCGGCCTTGTCGGCCTCTTCGTAGAGCGTGGGGCCATCCTGTGCAAGGAGCGCCTTGTTGCCGGTCACGACGCAGGCGCCATTCTGCATGGCGGTCAGGATGAGTGAACGGGCCGGCTCGATGCCGCCCATGAGCTCGATCACCAGATCGGCGTCCTTGACCAAGGTGTCGGCGTCGGTGGTGAACAGTTCGCGCGGCAGTTCGACGTCGCGCTCTGAATCAATGTTCCGCACGGCGATGCCGGACAGCTCCAAGCGCGCGCCGGTGCGGGCCGCAAGGGCGTCGGCGTCGTCAAGGAGAATCCGCGCTACCTGGGCTCCCACGTTGCCACAGCCCAGCAGGGCCACCTTCAGGGTTCGCACTTCAGACATTCGCCACTCCCATGTCGCGGTTCAAGAGATCTTCTTCGGTTTCCCCGCGGACGATCAGCCGGGCGGATCCATTGCGCACAGCGACAACGCCAGGCCTGGCCAGATAGTTGTAGTTGCTTGAGAGGGCCCAGCAGTAAGCGCCGGTTCCCGGTACAGCGAGCAGATCACCGGCTGCCACGTCTTCGGGCAGATATACATCTCTAACAACTATGTCGCCGCTCTCGCAATGTTTGCCCACTACTCGGGACAGTTGCGGGGCGGAGTCCGAGGTCCGCGAGGCGAGAATGGCCGAATAATCCGCGTCGTACAGCACCGGACGGGCGTTGTCGCTCATGCCGCCGTCCACCGACACATAGCGGCGCGGGAACGTAACGTTTTGGTTGCCACCGGCATCTACAGGCGCTTCTGCCGGCGCATCAACGCGAACCGTTTTCAGCGTCCCCACCTCGTACAAGGTGAAGGTGCTGGTGCCCACGATCGCGCGGCCGGGTTCGATCGAAATGCGCGGCGGGGTGATGCCCAGCTCAGCGCACTTGGAGCGTACGACGACGGCCATCGCCTGCGCGATTTCGGCCGGCGGGCGGGGGGTGTCCACCGGCGTGTAGGCAATGCCGTAGCCACCGCCCAGGTCCAGTTCCGGCAGGACGATGGAGTATTTCGCCTGCATCGCGGCGAGGAATCCCAACAGTTTCTCGGCTGCCAGGGCGAAGCCGTCCGGCTCGAAGATCTGGGAGCCGATGTGGCAGTGCAAGCCCAGGAGTTCCACGTTGGAGTACGAGGTGGCCGCGGCGACGGCTTCTTCGGCGGCGGAGAGGCCTGCGGACTCCGTGGTATCCCCGGCCATGGAGAGACCGAATTTTTGGTCCTCGTGGGCCGTGGCGATGAATTCGTGGGTGTGGGCGTGGACGCCGGGAGTCAACCGCAGCATCACCTTGGCCGTCTCGCCGCGGCCGGAGGCAATCTTGGCAACCCGCTCAAGCTCGTCGAGGCTGTCCACCACGATCCGTCCGAGCTTCATGTCCAAGGCCCGGTTGATCTCGGCGTCGGACTTGTTGTTGCCGTGCAGCCCCAGATTCGCACCGTCGATGCCGGCGCGGGCCGCGACGGCGAGCTCGCCGCCTGAGCACGTGTCCAGGCGCAAGCCTTCCTCGGCCACCCAACTGGCCACGGCAGTGCATAAGAAGGACTTTCCGGCGTAGTAGACGTCCACTCCCCCGCAGATGTCCTCGAAGGCCGCATCGAAGGCATCCTTGAAGGAGCGGGCGCGGGCACGGAAATCGTCCTCGCTCATAACGAACAGCGGGGTGCCGAACTGTGCCTTGAGTTCACTGACGGGAACGCCGTCGATGGCGAGTTCGCCGTCGTCGTTCCTCTGAACACCCTCGGCCCACATCGGCGCGTGTAGCGCGTTCAGGTCCTCCGGCACGGCGAGCCATTCGGGGGCAAGGGGTGAGGCTGCTGCGTTGTCGGGGTTTTGCTGCACGGATTTGGAGTCGTTCACGGGGATCACATCCGTTCCGGAGCCGACACGCCGAGGAGTTCAAGTCCGTTGGCCAGCACTTGGCTTGTGGCGTCGTTGAGCCACAGCCGTGTGCGGTTGACGTCCTGGACGGCTTCGTCGCCGAGCGGCGAAACGCGGCAGGCGTCGTACCAGCGGTGGTAGGCGCCGGCAATGACCTCGAGGTGGCGGGCCACGCGGTGCGGTTCGCGGAGCTCCGCGGCCTTGGCCACGATGGACGGGTAGCTGCCGAGGTACGACAGCAACTCGTTCTCGGTGGCGTGGTCCAGCAGGGACGCGTCGAACGCGCTGTGGTCCACGCCGGCCTCGATCGCATTGCGGGCTGTTCCCCGCGAACGGGCATGCGCGTACTGCACGTAGAACACCGGGTTTTCGTTGCTGTTCTTCTTCAGCAGTTCAGGATCCAGTGTCAGCGGCGAGTCAGCGGGGAAGCGCGCGAGCGAGTAACGCACGGCGTCCTTCCCGAGCCACTCGATGAGGTCCTTGAGCTCGATGATGTTGCCGGCACGCTTGGACAGCTTGGCGCCGTTGACGGACACCAGTTGTCCGATCAGGACCTCGATGTTGACTTCGGGGTCATCGCCCGCGCAGGCGGCAATGGCCTTGAGCCGGTTGATGTAGCCGTGGTGGTCGGCACCGAGCAGGTAGATCTTCTCGGTGAAGCCGCGGTCCTTCTTCGACAAGTAGTAGGCAGCGTCGGCGGCGAAATACGTGGGTTCGCCGTTTGCACGGATCATCACGCGGTCCTTGTCATCGCCGAAGTCCGTGGTGCGCAGCCAGACTGCCCCGCCGTCGTCGAACACGTGGCCCTGCTCCCGGAGGCGGGCAACGGCCGATTCGATCGCACCGCCGTCGTGCAGTTCCTGCTCGGAGAAGAAGACATCGAAAGCCACGCCGAACTCGGCCAGGGTGTCCTTGATGTCCTTCATCTGGGCCTGGTAGGCGGCGGAACGGATCACCGGCAGTGCTGCCTCGTCGGTCAGCTCGCGGATTGCCGGATGGGCCTTGAGGACCTCGTCGCCGAGTTCCCGGATGTATTCACCGGGGTAGCCGCCCTCAGGAACGCCGCGTCCGTGCAGGCGGGACAGCACCGAGTTCGCAAAAACGTTCATCTGCGATCCGGCGTCGTTGATGTAGTACTCCGCAGTGACGTCCGCACCGGAGGCGCGGAGGACGCGGGCAATGGAGTCCCCCAGGGCGGCCCAGCGCGTGTGGCCGATGTGCAGCGGTCCCGTGGGGTTGGCCGAGACGAATTCCATGTTGACCACATGGCCCGCGAGCGCCTGGTTGGTTCCGTAGGAGCTTCCCGCCTCGACGATGACCTTGGCCAGCGCGCCGGCGGCGGCGGCATCCACAGTGATGTTGAGGAAGCCGGGGCCCGCGATGTCCACGGCGGTGACGCCGTCGATCGCTTCCAGTCGCTTGCCCAGGATCGTGGCGAATTCACGCGGGTTGGTACCCGCATACTTGGCAAGCTGCAAGGCAATGTTGGTGGCCCAGTCGCCGTGCTCCCGGTTCTTGGGTCGCTCCACGCGCACGTCCTCGGGGAGGGCAGATTCGGAAAGCGCAAGCTCGCCGGCGGCGACAGCGTCTTTCAGGCAGGCGGATATGGCGGCGGAGAGTTCTTCGGGAGTCACCCGTCTAGCCTACCGGTGGGGCTTGCAACTGGTGGAATTCTTCTGCTTAGCAATGCGCACATGCGGGCACCAGCGCGCACCCAGCCGGCGCCCAGCTTCGGCCGGTAGAGCTCCCAGACTGAACCGATAGGCTGAAATCCACGTCAATCGTGTGATCGGCCCCCGGCCCGGAGCACTTTGCCATGACCCTTTTCGAGTCCAGTTGAAACGAGCAAAACCATGACTACGCCACTCCGCAAGGGCCTTCTGGTGGGCGCCGCCGGCCTCTCCCTGGCCGGTTCGGTGGCAGCTTGCGCCCCGTCGGCCCAAGGCAGCACGCCGCAAAAGACCTCCACGATTTCCGGCCCGTACAAGGACGGCACCTACAGCGCGGACGGTGACTACATTTCACCCAATGGCGGTGAAACAGTGGGCGTCCAGCTGACCTTGGCCGGTGGCACTATTTCCGCGGTGAACATCACCGTCCATGCCAACAACCCGAACACCAAGGAATTCCAAGGACAGTTCAAGAACGGCATCGCCGCGCAGGTGGTCGGCAAGAAACTGGACGAGATCAACGTCTCAAAGGTGGCCGGATCCTCGCTGACCAGCGAAGGATTCAACAAGGCCGTGGAAACCATCAAGTCCGAGGCCAAATAGACGCATGACGCACACGGGCTGGAGCGTTTTCAGCTTCGAGGGCATCGGGACCACGTGGGAAATCTCGACGCCGGAGGAACTCCCGGAGGGGGTGCGCGCTAGCTTGCTCGGCGTCGTGGAGGACTACGACCGAAGCTACTCGCGTTTCCGGGACGACTCCCTGATTGCAGTGCTCGCCCGTGAACCCGGCACTGTCACCCTCCCGGCAGGGGCAGCGGAGCTGGAGCAGCTTTTCACAAAGCTGTACCGCCTCAGCAACGGCGCCATGACGCCGCTCATCGGCGGCAGCCTCGAGCGCCTGGGCTACGGGGCGGACTATGCCCTGCGCCCCCTCGGCCATCCGGTGCCGGCACCGCGGTGGGAAGACGTCCTCGAGTGGAAGGGCACGGCGATCTCCGCTTCCGCACCGGTGGTCCTGGACATCGGCGCTGCCGGGAAGGGCCAGTTGGTGGACCTTGCGGCCGGGGTCCTGCGCTCAGCGGGAATCACGGAGTTCCTTGTCGATGCCAGCGGCGACATGCTCCATTCCGGTGCGGAACCATTGCGCGTGGCACTCGAACACCCGTTCGACCCCACCCAGGCGATCGGCGTCGTCGAACTCCACAACGGCGCGCTGTGCGCGTCCGCCGCCAACCGGCGCGCGTGGGGCGACGGACTGCACCATGTCCTCGACGGCGCGACCGGGCGCCCGATAGAGACGGTAGTGGCCACATGGACCATGGCTGCCACCGCAATGGAAGCCGATGCCCTGGCCACGGCGCTCTTCATGGTGGATCCCGCGGTCCTTGCCCAGGAATTCGAGTTCGACTGGCTCAAGGTTTATTCGGACGGACACGCCGCCTATTCGGCCGGCTTCGAAGGGACACTGTTCTCATGATTGCCATCAAAGCGCGCGTGGATGCCTGGCTCGGCCATTTCACGATGTACCGGCTGATCCTCTGGGTCCTTGCCGTGCTCGCGGCCTACAGCATGGTGTTGAACGCCCTGGGCTGGCTAAGCTTCGGGCTGCCTGAAATGCTGGTCCACCTTGTGCTGTGCCTGGGCCTGACGTACGCATCCAACCGGCTCGTGGCCATGCTCTTCAAGGTCCAGCCGCATTCGGAGTCCTCGCTCATCACAGGCCTTCTGTTGTACTTCTTGTTTTGGCCCACCGAGCTGACTCCCTCTGTCCAGCTCCCCGATCTCGTCGGCGTCGCCGTGGCGTGCGTCGTCGCCTCGGCCTCCAAATACGTCTTGGCCTTCCGCGGCCGGCATGTCTTCAATCCCGCGGCGGCGGGCGCCTTCATCGCCGGGCTCACCGGATTGAACATCGCCACGTGGTGGGCGGCAACCCCGGCCATGCTGTGGCTCCTGGTCCCCGGCGTGCTGCTGGTGCTGTACCGGACGCTGAAGGTGCTCATGGCCTGCGCTTTCCTTGTGGTGGCGGTGTCGGTGGTGTGCGCCGTGCTCCTGCGGGGCGGCATGACCTTCGGCTCGGCCTTGTGGCAGCCGATCTCGCAGCAGCCGCTTCTGTTTTTCGCAGGCTTCATGCTGACCGAGCCTCTCACCCTGCCTCCCCGTCGTTGGCAGCAAGTGTCGCTGGCCGTCGTCGTTGCCTTGTTGTTCGCCGTGCCGTACAACGTGGCGGGCGTCATCGCCAATTCGCCGGAGCTCGCGCTGCTCATCGGGAACCTCCTGGCGTTCCTCGTGGGACAGCGGGGCGGAATCATGCTGACGTTCAAGGGTTCGCGTCCCCTGACTCCCTTCACCACCGAATTCCGTTTTGAGCCGCGACGGCCCGTCCGTTTCCTGCCTGGGCAGTTCATGGAACTCAACCTTCCGCACTCGCGCTCCGACGGGAAAGGACGGCGACGGGTCTTCAGCATCACCAGCGCGCCCGACTCGCCCGAGCTGACATTCGGCGTCGGCACGGCGGAACCTGTCTCCGCCGCCAAGCGCGCGCTGCTCGCACTTGAGCCCGGAGAGTGCGTCCAAGGAACCGCCGTGGGCGGCGACTTTGTCTTACCGCCCGACGCCGGCAAACCCGTGCTGCTCATCGCGGCGGGAATCGGGATCACCCCTTTCCTGTCCCAGCTCGCATCGCACGACTCCGCGCAAAGGGACATCGTCGTGTTGTATCTCGCCCCCAGCGCCGCCGAACTTGCCGGGAGCGATATCCTGGCGGCCTCCGGCGCACGGGTCATCGCCCGCCTTTCGGACGGTTCCCCGCCGCCGTCGTTCATGCACGACGCCGGGAGGAGCCGCATCGACGGCGGCTCCCTGCGGGAGCTCATCCCCGATGTCGCCGAGCGGGACGTGTACATCTCCGGGTCGCCGGCAAACGTGGACGCCCTTCGCTCTGCCGCCCGCCATGCCGGAGCCCGGCGAATCCATGTGGACGCTTTTGCAGGCTACTGACGGCCCGCCCCCGGCCCGTTTTCCATTGCGGCGCGGTGACCTGCTAAGCTCATGGACGTCCCTCCGGCAACGGACGGGATCCCCGGATGCCCTCGTAGCTCAGGGGATAGAGCGTCTGCCTCCGGAGCAGAAGGCCGTAGGTTCGAATCCTATCGAGGGCACAACAAAAACCCTGTCAGTTCAAGGAACTGGCAGGGTTTTTCTTTGCCTGGCCGCGTTGCCGGGGACATGCCGCACCGGGCCGGCTAAAAAGTCGGTGGCCGCTCCTAAGCTGTTCGTACTTGTCCACAAGGTACGAAAGGGTTCGCCGTGATCTGTTCCATCGTTCCTCCCTATATGCTGCGAAGGCTGGCGGCCCGGCACGAGCCCCGCTTGCGGGTGATTGCCCGCGCAGCCAAGGAGTCCCTGCTGCACATCAAGAACCTCCAGGCGGTCCGTGCGCTTCCGGTGCCGGTCCCTGTGCCGACGGCGCGCCAGGCAAAACCCGGCCCGCCCAAACGGACGATCTATGACGCCGGCTCCGCCGAAGCCTTGCCCGGCAAGCTCGTCCGCAAAGAGAAAGGCCAGGCGACGGGCGACCCGGCCGCCGATGAAGCCTACGACGGGCTGGGCGAAACCCACGCTCTTTACGCAGGTGCGTTCAGCCGGAACTCGATCGACGGCGCCGGGCTGAAACTCGATGCCACTGTCCACTACGGCCAGCTGTACGACAACGCCTTCTGGAACGGCAGCCAAATGGTCTTCGGTGACGGCGACGGCGAGATCTTCCAAAGGTTCACGAAGTCGCTCAGCGTGATAGGGCATGAGCTCGCCCACGGCGTCACCCAGTACACGGCAGCCCTCGCCTACCGGAACCAGGCTGGAGCCCTCAACGAGTCCATGTCGGATGTTTTCGGGGCGCTTGTGGAGCAATATGCCAAAAAGCAGTCTGCTGCCGAGGCCAGCTGGCTGATCGGCGAGGGCTTGTTCACCGACGCCGTCCAAGGCACCGCGCTCCGTTCCATGAAAGCGCCAGGGACCGCGTATGACGACGACGTGCTCGGCAAGGATCCGCAACCGGACTCCATGGACAAGTACGTGCGCACCACCGCGGACAACGGCGGTGTGCATATCAACTCAGGCATCCCCAACCGGGCGTTCTCCCTTGTTGCCCTGGAGCTGGGCGGCAATGCCTGGGAGGCGCCGGGCCAGATCTGGTACAACACGCTGACCGGCGGCTCACTCCCTGCCACGTGCACCTTCGGACGCTTCGCAAAGGCCACAATGGCGTCGGCTGAGGAGCTCTTCGGCGCGGGTTCACACGAGCATGACGCAGTCCGGAAGGCGTGGGAAACTGTGAAGGTAAAGCTCTAGCAGCACCCTCCGGAGCACTGGAAGCCGCAGACCATGAAAATCACCGTCCAGCGCAGCGGTGGCGTCGCCGCGATCACCCGCGTCTGGACCGTGGATGCCGCCACTTCCGAAGACAAGCGACGCTGGATGCCGATCGTGGAGGCCTGCCCTTGGGACCAGGTGCCATCCCGCGGCCACGCCCGCGCGCTGGCAGCCGGGCAGACAGCCGGGCAGGCCGACCGGTTCATGTATTCGATCCGTGCCGGACAACACCGGGCCACACTTCCGGAGACCGATGTCACCGGACCATGGCACACCCTCGTGGAGAACGCCAAGGTCGAGGGCCGGGAGACCCTCCGCCGCTAGCCCACCTCCGCCAACTGGCCGCGGAAAGCCCTGCGGTACGACTGCGGGCTAGTGGCCAGGACCTTGGCGAAGTGGTGGCGCAGCAGCACGGAATGTCCGAACCCGGCTTCGCGCGCAACCTCGTCGATGTTCAGTTCCGTGGTTTCAAGGAGTTCCTGTGCCCGGAGCACCCGTTGCGAGTTGAGCCACGCCGCAGGTGTGGCACCCGTTTCGGCCCGGAACCGGCGGGCGAAGGTCCGTGCGGACATGTGCAGCCGGGCCGCCAGTTCGTTGACGCTATGGTCACGATCGAGGTTCTCCACCATCCAACGCAGCAATGCCTCCATGGGCGCGGAGCCGCACGTGGGCATGGGCCGGTCGATGAACTGGGCCTGGCCGCCGTCGCGGTGCGGCGGAACCACCATGTCGCGGGCAATGGCAGCAGCAACGTGGGCGCCAAGCTCGACGCGAATCAGATGCAGGCAGGCATCAATGCCGGCGGCCGTGCCGGCACTTGTGATGATCGTTCCGTCCTGGACGTAGAGCACATTTTCGTCCACGTGAATCTGCGGGTACCTGCTGGCGAGGTCCTGTGAATAATGCCAGTGCGTGGTGCAGCGGCGCCCGTCAAGGAGGCCTGCACGGGCAAGCGCGTACGCCCCGGAACAAATTGACATGACCCAGGCCCCGCGCGCGTGCGCCGCCCGTAGCGCAGCCAATACAGACTCCGGCACGTCCTCATCCCGTCCGTAGGGAGCCATGATGACCAGGTCGGCATCGGCCGTGGCTTCCAGGCCCAGGCCGACGTGCATCGACAGCCCGGACTTCATCCTCACGTCTCCGGGGACGGGAGTGCAGACCCTGAAGTCAAAGCCGGGAACGCCACTCCCACGGTCCGCGCGGTCAATGCCAAAGACCTCGCAGGCGGTCCCGAATTCGAAGATCGAGAAGTTCGGAACAACAATGATTGCCACCGTTTTCAACATAGATCCAGTGTGGCAGAAAATTGCCTAAATGGGTCATTTCTGCCACTGTTTCTTGAGGTACACCAGGACCACGATGGAGTCATGGAATTCATCGGAGTCTTGCTCTTCATCATCCTCATCATCACTGCCGCCGCTTCCATCTCAGCTGTCCTTCGGGACGGGCGCGGCCGGCTTCCCGACCGTTCCGAGCCCTGGACGGCGAGGGACCTGCCCGACAACTCATGCTGGACGTTGCGCGCATTCTAGGCACAGTCTGTCCCTTAACACGGACGACTTTTGTCCGCGTCGTGGGCTAGATTCAATGCCATGATCCAGACGTCCGCCAGGTTGCTGCAATTGCTGTCCTTGCTGCAGGTCCGGCGCGAATGGACCGGCCCGGCGTTGGCCAAGCGGATGGGTGTCACCGAGCGCACCGTCCGCCGCGATATCGACAAGCTCCGGAACCTTGGCTACCCCATCCATGCCTCGCCGGGCATAGCCGGCGGCTACCAACTGGGCGCCGGGGCGCAGCTCCCGCCGCTGCTGCTCGACGACAATGAAGCACTCGCGGTCGCCTTGGGGCTGAACTCGGTGGCGGCAGGTCCCGTGGCAGGTATCGGCGAAGCATCGGTTCGCGCCCTTGCCAAGCTCGAACAGGTGCTGCCTGCACGTCTCCGCCCGAAGTTTGCGATGCTCAAGGCCGCGGTCACCACACTGCCCAGCAACGCGGCGTCGGTAGACCCGCAGCAGCTCACGGTGGTCTCCGCTGCGATTGCGGACAAGCGACAACTCAGTTTCGACTACGTCAAGGCCGACGGCGACTCCGGCCGGCGCTTGGTGGAGCCATACCGGCTGGTGGACACCGGGCGGCGCTGGTACCTGGTCGCTTGGGACGTGGACCGGGAAGACTGGCGCACGTTCCGTGCCGACCGCATCGCCACGCTTCCGGCTGAACGGAAAAAGTACGTGCCACGCCCCTTGCCGGCCAACGACCTCGCGGACTACGTCCAGCGCTCCGTGACCCGCTCGCCGTACCGCTACGACGTCGTCGTGCGCCTCCACGCCCCCATCGGCGAGGTGGCCGCCGTCGTCGGCCCGCAGCTCGCGAGCTTGAGCGACGACGGCGGGAACGCAACCCTGCTCCGCGCCGGCTGGGACAGCCTGGCGCAGCCCGCGGCGCACCTCGCAGCGCTCGACATGGACTTTGAGATCATCTCTCCGGAAGAATTCAAGGAGTACGCGCGCACCATGGCCGGGCGACTGGAAAATGCCGCCGGGCACCGTGCACTGCAAGGCGACGCGCCGCCACAGTAGACTGTCAGCAGCCATGACACTTCATATTTCCTACCCCGCAGAGCTGCCCGTCTCTGAGCGCCGCGAGGACTTGATGGCGGCCATCGCCGCAAACCAGGTGACCATCATCGCCGGCGAAACCGGTTCCGGCAAGACCACGCAGATCCCCAAAATGTGCCTGGAACTCGGCCTCGGGGACAAGGGCCTGATCGGCCACACCCAGCCGCGCCGCCTTGCCGCGCGCACCGTCGCCGAACGCATCGCCTTCGAGATGGGCGTCGAGATCGGGCAGGAAGTGGGCTTCCAGGTCCGTTTCACCGGCGAAGTGAGCAGGGCTACCAAAATCAAGCTCATGACCGACGGTATCCTGCTGGCCGAGATCCAGCGGGACAAGCTGCTGCGGAAGTACAGCGCCATCATCATCGACGAGGCACACGAGCGCAGCCTCAACATCGACTTCATCCTGGGGTACCTCAAGCGGATCCTGCCGCAAAGGCCGGACCTGAAGGTCATCATCACCTCCGCGACCATCGACCCTGAGCGTTTTGCGAAGCATTTCGGCAGCGAGGAAGAACCCGCGCCGATCATCGAGGTCTCGGGCCGGACCTACCCGGTGGAAATCCGCTACCGGCCGCTGTCCCAACCGGCATCCGGGGCCTCCGGCGAAGATGAGGACGCGTCCGACGACGAGCTTGAGGAAGACCGCGACCCCCTCGACGCCGTGTGCGACGCCGTCGACGAACTCGCGCTTGAGGCTCCGGGAGACATCCTCGTGTTCTTCTCCGGCGAGCGCGAGATCCGCGACGCTGCGGAAGCCCTGAATGGCCGGATCCAAGCCAACCGCAGGCTGGCGGGCACGGAAGTCCTGCCATTGTTTGCCCGCTTGAGCCTGCAAGAGCAGCACAGGGTCTTCAACCCGGGCGGCAAGCGGCGGATCATCCTTGCCACCAACGTCGCGGAAACTTCGCTGACGGTGCCCGGCATCAAGTACGTCATCGACACCGGCACTGCCCGCATCTCGCGCTACTCGCACCGCACCAAAGTACAACGGCTGCCAATCGAACGTGTTTCACAGGCATCGGCAAGCCAGCGTTCCGGCCGCTGCGGGCGCGTCTCCGAGGGTATCGCCATCCGGCTCTATTCCGAAGAAGACTTCGAGTCCCGCCCCCCGTTCACTGATCCGGAGATCCTGAGGACCAACCTCGCTGCCGTCATCCTGCAGATGACGGCCATGGGCGTCGCCCGCGGCCCCAAAGACGTCGAGAACTTCCCCTTTGTTGAGCCGCCGGACTCCCGTGCCATCAACGACGGCGTCACGCTGCTGCGCGAACTCGGCGCCCTCAGCGCGGCGCGCACGGGCGACGGCGGCACTCCCCCCGCCATCGACGGCGGCAACGCGCGTACCAGCGGCGCAGAAAACCGGGGCGGCCTGACCGCCGTCGGGCAGAAGTTGGCCCAGCTCCCGGTCGACCCCCGGCTCGGCAGGATGATTGTGGAAGCCGGAAAGCGCGGCTGCGTGAAGGAAGTCATGATCCTGGCGGCTGCTTTGACCATCCAGGATCCGCGAGAGCGCCCGAGCGACAAGCAACAGCTTGCGGCGGAGAAGCACGCACGCTTCCGGGACGAGAACTCGGACTTCACCGGGTTCCTGAACCTGTGGAACTACATCCAGGAAAAGCAGCAGGAGCTTTCCTCCACGCAGTTCCGCCGGCTGTGCAGGAACGAGTTCATCAACTACCTGCGCGTCCGCGAATGGCAGGACCTCTTCCAGCAATTGCGCCAGCTCGCCAAGCCGCTGGGCATCACTATCGACAACAAGCGCGAGGCCGACCCCGTAGGCAACAACGAGGGAATCCACATCAGCCTGCTCTCGGGACTGCTGAGCCACATCGGCATGCTGGATGAACGCAAGCGCGAATACGCCGGAGCACGCGGCAGCCGGTTCGCCATCTTCCCGGGCTCGGCGTTGTTCAAGAAGTCGCCCGCTTTTGTGATGGCTGCGGAGTTGGTTGAAACAAGCCGCCTCTGGGCCCGGGTCGCGGCGAAGTTCGATCCTTTGTGGGCCGAGCAGGTTGCACCGGATCTCGTGAAGCGTTCCTACAGCGAACCCCACTGGTCCGCCCGGACGGGCTCGGTCATGGCGCACGAGAAGGTGATGCTCTACGGAGTTCCGATCATCCCGAACCGCCGCATCAACTACGGCAGGATCGACCCGGAACTCTGCCGCGAACTCTTCATCCGGCATGCCCTCGTGGAAGGCGACTGGAAGACCCACCACAAATTCTTCCACCGCAACCGCGCCTTGCTCCACGAAATCGAGGAACTCGAGACACGCATGCGTCGCCGGGACATCCTGGTGGACGACCATACGCTCTTCGAGTTCTACGACGCCAGAATCGGCAAGGACGTGGTTTCCGAACGCCACTTCGACAAATGGTGGAAGGAAGCCCGCCAGCAGGACCCCACCCTGCTCGACTTCGACCAGTCGCTGCTTATCAGCGAGGACGCCGAAGCCCTGGATGATTCCGCCTACCCGAAAACCTGGCTGCACAAGGGCTTTGAGCTGCCCCTGAGCTACGAGTTCCATCCCGTGGCCCCCGGCTCGCCGCCCAATCCCTCGGACGGTGTCACAGCCGAGGTTCCCGTGTTGTTCCTCAACCAGCTCGACGACGCCGCCTTCCGATGGCAGATACCCGGCCAGCGGGTGGAGCTCGTCACGGCCTTGATCAAGTCGCTGCCCAAACAGATCCGCAAGAACTTCGTGCCGGCCCCGGACGTGGCCCGGCAAGCGGCTGCTGCCTTGGAAACCGACTTCGATCCTGCATCAGACGATCTTGAGGCCTCGCTTGAGCTGGTGCTGCGCCGTATCCGGGGACACATCATCCCTCCGGGATCGTGGAATTGGGACGCCGTTCCGGCGCACCTGCGCGTCAGCTTCAAAGTTGTAGACAGCCGCGGCAAGGTGCTCGACGACGGCAAGGACCTTGCCGCGCTCCAGGAGCAGCTGGCCCCGGCTACCCGCCGGGCCATCGCCGAATCCCTCGGGGCGACACCTGCGACGACGGCACGCGCCAACGCTCCGAAGGGCGGCCCACGTGCCGCGGGTGCCGGAGCCTCCGGTGGAAACGGCGGCGGCGCGACCCCGCAGGCCGCCGGTTTCCTGTCCGAGCAAACCGGGCTGACCGGGTGGACTTTCGGAGCTATCGAACGCCAAGTGACGCGCACGGTGAAGGGGCACGATGTCACGGGTTTTCCCGCTCTCGTGGACGAGGGCAAATCCGTGGCATTGCGCGTGTTCCAGACGCGGGCGGAGCAGGAGTCTGCAATGCGCGGCGGCGTGATCCGGCTGCTCGCCCTGCGGGTTCCCGCCCCGGACCGCTACGTCCTGGAACATTTGAACAACACGGAGAAATTGACGTTCAGCCAGAACCCCCATGGTTCGGTGGGCGCCTTGATCGCGGACTGCGTCCTGGCGGCCATCGACAAGCTGACTCCGGCCGAACTTCCTTGGGACAAGGCGGCGTTCGACGCCCTGTACGAGCTGGTCCGCGCCGAACTGATCGACACCGTGTTCACGGTGACCGCCGTCGTCGAACGCATCCTGGGGAGCACCCGGCGGATCGAGAAACAACTCAAGGGCAGCACGAGCCTCGCCTTGATCAGTGCGCTCAACGATATGAAGAGCCAACTGGAGCAACTCGTGTTCCCCAGTTTTGTGGCACAGACGGGCTACGCCCAGCTGAGCCAGCTGCCGCGGTATTTGGCCGGAATCGAGAAACGCCTCGAAAAGCTCCCCAACAACGTGCAGCGCGACGGGCTGAACATGTCGGTGGTGCAGGCGTTGGAGGACGACTACGACGACGCCGTCTCCGCGTTGCTCCCGGGCCGACGGGCAGGAGCGGAGTTAACACGGGTGCGCTGGATGATCGAGGAACTCCGCGTGAGCCTCTTCGCCGTCGAGCTCGGCACGGCCTACTCGGTCTCGGAAAAGCGCATCCGGACGGTACTCAACCAGGCGTTGGCCCCCGCGTAGTCCCCGCGACGGGCCAAGACGCCCGCTCACCTATCTGCCCCCAAACCCAAACGCCCGCTCACCTATAGCGGT
>OUNM010254695.1_pt1 | contig 70616 bp, 66 predicted proteins | sample 1769961 | NCBI WGS metagenome assembly OUNM01 (sample SAMEA3914820, study PRJEB12502) | metagenome | biome: forest; material: soil | place: USA | collected 2012-03-12 | depth 0.3 m
GCCGCGGCCCTGCTCGCCGGCGCGCGCCGCCTCCACCGCGGCGTTCAGCGCCAGGATGTTGGTCTGGAACGCGATGCCGTCGATCACGCCGATGATGTCGGCGATCTTCTTCGAGCTGGCGCTGATGTCGCCCATCGTGTCCACCACGCGGCGCACCACCTGGCCGCCGCGGCCGGCCACCTCGGACGCCGACACCGACAGCTGGCTCGCGGTGCGCGCGCTGTCCGTGCTCTGCTGCACCGTGCCGGTCATCTGCTGCATCGACGCCGCCGTCTCCTGCAACGCGCTCGCCTGCTGCTCCGTGCGGGACGACAGGTCGGAGTTGCCCATCGCGATCTCGGCCGACGCCGTGGCGATGCCGTCCGCGGCCTGCCGCACCTGGCTCACCATGCGCGACAGGTTGCCGTTCATCGTCTTCAGGGCGCCGAGCAGCTGGCCGGTCTCGTCCTGGCGGTCCACCACGACGTGGCTGCTCAGGTCGCCGCCGGCCACGGCCTCGGCCACCTTCACGGCGCGCTCCAGCGGGCGCGTCACCGACGCGCTGAGCAGCCAGCCCAGGCCCATCGCGGCGCACGCGGCCACCAGGCAGGCCACCAGCAGCAGCAGGCGGTCGGACGCAAAGCTCGCCTCGGCCTGCTTCCCGCGCTCGGCGGCCACCTCGCGTTCATGGGTGACGTAGCCGAACGTCGCGGCCTGCAGCTTCGCGAGCAGCGGCCGGCACTCGGCGTTCATCTTCGCAATGGCGTCCTCGCGATCACCGGACTGCGCCTTGCCGACGATGTCGAGGGCCACCGGGCGGTACTGCTCCTCGATGCGGTCGATGTCGGCCACCATCGCGCGGTCCTGGTCGGTGACGTCGTCCGCCTTGGCGACCGCCGCCTTGAGGGCCGCCAGCGACTTGCCCACGTCCTCGTTGGCCGCCACCACGGCGGCCTTTTCCAGGTCGCGATCGGGCTGGCTGGTCACCAGCACCAGGTTGCGCGCGGCAACGGCGCGGCGCATCGCGGCGCCTCGCACGTCATAGGCCAGCTGCATCCGGTTGGACACGCCGCTCAGGTAGCCGACGAAGCGGTCGTTGGACCGGCCGAGCGAGCCGAGCGACAGAAGCGACACGACGGCGACGACGCCGGCAATGACGGCGAAGGCGGCCATCAGCCGGGTCTTCACCTTGAGGTTGGCGAGGTTCACGAGGGGATCTCCTGGGAAAGCGAGGAACGCCATCGTGTATCGGCCGCGGCGGGCGTCAAACGAGGATGTGCGGGGATACTTTTGGGGGTATTTCCCGGCTCGACCTGAACGCCGTCAAGTCCTCCCCACACAGCTGAACAATTCGAAGCCCCTGCCCCTGGGAAGCCCCGGGATCACCCCGGCCCGCTCTCCGGCGCCGCGGCGCGGACGACGGTGACGGTGCAGTCGGACTGCGCCACCACCTGCGACGACACGCTGCCCAGGTAGCGCCGCAAGGCCGAGTTGGCGCGCGCGCCCATCACGATGTGGTCGATCTGGTTGCGCTGCGCGAACCCCACCAGCGCGTCGGCGGCATCAGGGGCCTCCAGCACGTGGAAGGTCAGCCGGCCATCCTCCAGGTTCAGCGCCTTGCTGATGGGCCGCGCCCAGTGCTTCAGGCCCACCAGCTGCTTCACGTGCAGGCTCTGGCCCGAGCGGTCGGTGAGCTCGTCGTTGCCGATGCGCGCGGTGCGCATCACGCTCACGCACGCCAGGCGCGCGCCGGGCACGGTCAGCACGATGCGGCGAACGGTCTCGCGCAGCTGCTCCAGCAGCTCCGGCGCGGCGTTCTCCACGTCCACCGCGGCCATCACGATCGGGCTGCGCTGCACCTGCGCGGTGGCGGCGCCATGCGCCCCGCCCGCGCTGGCGGCGGCGCCACCGCCCGCCTGCGTCGGGTCGGCGCCCAGCGCGAAGAACCATCGCTTCAACCGCGCCCAGTGGCTGCTGCGCTGCATGCGATGCGCGCGCCGCGTGAGCGTGATCTGCGCAGGGTCCTGCAGGTCCAGCGCCAGCTGCGCCGCGCTCTGGTAGCGGCGCTCGGGCTTCACCTCCAGGCATTTCAGGATCACCTCCTGCAGCCACGGCGGGCAATCGGCGCGCAGCGCGCGCGGGGGCACCGGGTCGATGTAGAGGCGCTTGCGCAGGCCGCGCACGGAAGACGGCGCGCCGAACGGACGCTCGCCCGTGGTGAAGTGGTACAGCATCACGCCCAGCGCGAACAGGTCGCTGCGCGGGTCGTTGCGCACGAACTGCACCTGCTCCGGCGACATGTAGGGCCCGGTGCCCATGGGCAGCGAGAACTCCTCCTCCAGCAGGTCCGGCAGGTGGTCGTGGCGCGACAGGCCGTAGTCCACCAGCACCACGGGACCGTCCTTGCGGAACATGATGTTGCTGGGCTTGATGTCCAGGTGGATCACGTGCTGTCGGTGCAGGTCGTGCAGGGCCAACGCCACGCGCTCGCCGATCTCCGCCACTTCGTCCAGCGCCAGCGGCGCCTCGTCCAGGCGCGGGCGGAGCGTGTCGCCCGGGATGCGCTCCATCACGATGAAGGGCTGGCGCGTGAAATCGCCACGTGCCACGAACTTCGGCACGTGCACGCCGTGCAGCGTGGGCATGATCATCTGCTCCACTTCGTAGCCGACGATCGTGGCCGGGTCCTCGCCGCCCTTGATGCGCGGCACCTTCATGATCAGCTCCGCGGCGCCGGGCTCGACGGGCAGCGGCACGCCCTGGTCATCCACGCGCACGACGCGCCACAGGCTGGCCATGCCGCCCATGTGCAGCCGCTCCTTCAGCAGGAAGCCCTCCACCACCAGGCCGGGCTCCAGCGGCATCGGCGCGCCGCCGGGAACGCGGGGGAAGCTGGCGGTGGCGGTGGGGTCGATCATCAATGGCCTTCGTCCAGCCTTGCCGCCAACCGCTGCGGCAACCCCGCCGCCGCGATCTTCGCCCCCGCGGACGCCGTGTCGTACGGTACGCGCTGGAACGTGAGCTGCTGCAGCCCCGGCTCGAACAGCGCGTAGCAGGCGGCCGGGTTGCCGTCGCGCGGCTGCCCCGCCGACCCCGGGATGGCCAGCCACTGCCGGTGCGCCGGCACGGGGATCGGCATGCCCGGCGTGGGCACGAACTCGCCCGCCTTGCCCGTCTGCGCCAGGTGGTAGAGCTTGGGCTCGTGCACGTGGCCGCAGAACGTGTAGTGCGCGGTGGTGGCCTGCAGGCTGCGCACGGCGTCGGTGCGCGTGAGGATGTATTCCCAGTCGTCGGGCGCCCAGGCGTTGGCGTGCACGTACAGGCGGTCGTCGCGCTGCTGCGCCATCGGCAGCGACGCGAGGAACTCGATCTGCGTGCGGTCCAGCTGCTCGCGCGTCCAGTCGATCACGTAGCGCGCCTCGGGGCGCATGCCCGGGTGGCTGCCGTTGACGACCGCCTCGTCGTGGTTGCCGCACACGGCCACGGCGCCCGCGTCCACCAGGCGGCGCACGCGGTCCACCACCCAGGCCGGGTCGGCGCCGTAGCCCACGAAATCGCCCAGCAGCACCCAGTCCGTCGCGCCCTGCGACTGCGCGTGATCGAGCACGCTCTCCACGGCCTCGCGGTTGGCGTGCAGGTCGGACAGCAGGGCGATCTTCATGGGCGGGATCATGCCAGCGCGCCACCTGTCCACCGCGCCTCACCGCGGGCAAACCCCTCGGTGGGCATCATCGAATTGACATATCGCATGGTCACACTCCGCCCCGGCCGAACGAACGTGTCGGTCGATCCACGAGATCGACGGCGCGCCCCGTTCGCAGCATCCACCCGGAGGAACCACCACTCATGTCCCACGCTTTCCGTCTCGCCCCGCTGGCCGCCGCCGCGCTGCTCTGCGCCGCCCACAGCGCCCAGGCCGCCACCGGCCTCGTCGTCGGCGCCGGCTACTACCAGAACGCCCGCGTCTGCCTCGACGCCAACGCCAACGGCCGCTGCGACGCCGGCGAAGCCGTCACCACCACGAACGCGAGCGGCGCGTTCAGCCTGCAGGGCGAGGGCGCGATCGTCGCCGAGGTCGGCACCGACGCCGTCCTGTACGACCCGTCCGCCAACACGCACGTCGCCGTCACGCGCGCGCTCGCGTTCCGCCTGCCCGCCGGCGCGCCCGCGGGCTCGGCGGTCGGCCCCATCGCCACCGAGGTGCAGGCCCTGATGGACGGCCAGCGCCAGGGCTACCAGAACGCCGCCGGCGAGCTGGCGCAACGCCTGGGCGTGCGCAAGGCCCAGCTGCTGATGGACCCGAACACGCTGCCCGACCTGGCCGCGCGTGCGGCGCTGGCCAACGAGCAGCACCTGCTGGCGACCCGCATCGCCAACGCGGTGGCCGAGTCCGGCACCAACGGCAACCGCGTCGCCGCCCTGTCCAATCGCCTGGACCTGGACAAGATCACCAACGTGGTCGTGATCTACGCGGAGAACCGCAGCTTCAACAACCTGTTCGGCGATTTCCCGGGCGCCAACGGCCTGAAGAGCGCCAGCCAGCACGGCCAGGACAACGTCCAGAAGGACCGCGACGGCTCGCTGCTGCCCGTGCTGCCCCCGGCCTGGAGCGGCCTGACCGCCGCCGGCCAGCCCGTGACCGTGACGCAGGCGCAGACCACCAACGTGTGGCCCAACGCCCCGTTCAAGATCGACTCGGCGGCGCCGGCCTGGGGCGCGCCGACGGTGGACGACACCATCGTCACGCGGGACCTGTACCACCGCTTCTTCGAGAACCAGATGCAGATCCACGGCGGCGCGAACGACATGTTCGCCGCCTGGGCCGACTCCGGCGGCCTCGTGATGGGCAACTACGACGGCCGCAGGACGCAGCTGTGGACCGTCGCGAAGAAGAACGTCCTGGCCGACAACTTCTTCCAGGGCGCCTTCGGGGGCTCGTTCCTGAACCACCAGTACCTGGTGTGCGCCTGCGCCCCCGAGTACCCCAACGCCGACACGTCGCCCGCGCACCCCACGGTGGCCGTGGTGCAGCTGGACGGCAATGGCCAGTACACGCCCAACCTGGCGCTGTCCGGCTCGTCGCCCGCGTCCGCGCTGTCGGGCCCGCCGGCGTACGTGCTGAGCGGCAACATCGCCCCGAAGAACTACTTCGGCGACGGCACGTTCCGCGCGGTCAACACGATGCAGCCGGCGTTCCAGCCCAGCGGCAACGCGCCGGCCGCCGACGACACGTCCGGCCTGTACGCCAACCCGCTGGCCGGCACCACGCTGCCGGTGCAGACGCAGGTGCACATCGGCGACCTGCTCGCCGCCAAGGGGCTGAGCTACGCGTACTACGCCGGTGGCTGGAACGCGGCTTCCGCGGACCGCACCAAGGTGTACAACGCCGGCGCCGGCAACTTCCAGGCGCACCACCAGCCGCTGAACTACTTCGCCGAGTTCGACCCGGTGGCCCACGCCGACGCGCGTGCCGCCCACCTGAAGGACTACGACGACCTGGTGGCCGCGGCCGCCGCCGGCACGCTGCCCGCCGTCTCGTTCTACAAGCCCATCGGCGTGAACAACGAGCATGCCGGCTACGCGTCCGTGGCGCAGGGCGACGCGCACATCGCCGACACCATCGCCAAGCTGCAGGCGAGCCCGCAGTGGAAGCACATGCTCGTGATCGTCACCTACGACGAGAACGGCGGCTTCTGGGACCACGTCGCGCCCCCGAAGGCCGACAAGGTGGGCCCGGGCTCGCGCATCCCGGCGCTGATCGTGTCCTCGCACGTGAAGCACGGCACCGTGGACCACACGACATACGACTCGGCCTCGCCGCTGCGCTTCATCACCGAGCGCTGGTCGCTGCCGATGCTGCCGGGCCTGACCGCCCGCGACGTCGCGATGGATGCCAACGGCCTGCAGCCGATGGGCGACTTCACGAACTCGCTGCAGTTCAAGTGACGCGCCGGTTCCCGTTCGCGCCGCTGGCCTTCGTCGCGGCGGTCGTCGTGGCCGCCGCGGCCACCGCGGCCCCCGCGTTCGTGCCGCGCGCGCACGGGGACCACCCCACCGCGGCCGAGATGAGCGATCTCGGCCGCGTGCTGTTCGCCGATGCGCGCCTGTCGGCCAGCGGCACGATGTCGTGCGCCACGTGCCACGACCCGGCGGCCGCGTTCGGGCCCGGCCCGCACGCGGCCAGCCCGTTCGCGGACGGCGTGCCCGCGCACGCCGGCACGCGCGCGATCCCCTCCCTGCGCTACCTGCAGTACGGCCAGCGCTTCACCGAACACCGCGTCGAGGGCGACGAGAACGCCCGCGACGGCCTGGACGGCGGCCCCAGCGGCGGCCTCACGTGGGACGGCCGCGTGGACACCGTCCACGAGCAGGCGCGCATCCCGCTGTTCGCGCCGCACGAGATGGCCAACGAGAGCGCGCGCGCCCTGGCCGACCGGCTGCGCGCCGCCCCTGAAGGCCCCGCGTTCCGCCGCGCGTTCAGCGCCGCCGGCCGGGACGTCTTCGACGATCCCGAGGCCGTGGTCGGCTGGATCGGCGCCGCGCTCGAGGCCTACCAGCAGGACGGCCACGACTTCCTGCCCTTCAGCAGCCGCTACGACCAGGTGCTGCGCGGCCGTGCCACGCTGTCGCCCGCCGAGGCGCGCGGGCTGGCGATCTTCGTCGATCCCGCCAAGGGCAACTGCGCCAGCTGCCACGACGCCGCGCGCGCCAACAACGGCGCGTTCCCGTTGTTCACGGATGGTGGCCTGGTGTCGCTGGGCGTGCCGCGCAGCGTGGCGCGCGAGCCGTCCGCGAACGCCCCGGGCGGCGGAGCGCCGGCCGTGCCCACCGTGGACGCCGGCATCGACCTGGACAGCGCGCACGACCTGGGCCTGTGCACGAGTGGCCGCCAGCCGCTGGCGGCCGACCCGTCGTACTGCGGGCGCTTCCGCACGCCCACGCTGCGCAACGTCGCGCTGCGGCCCAGCTTCTTCCACAACGGCGCCGTCACGTCGCTGCGCGACGCGGTCGCCTTCTACGCCACGCGCGACACCGATCCCGCCCGCTGGTATGGCCGGGATGCGGCCGGCCGCGTGCGGCCCTACGACGACCTGCCGTCGGCCTACGTGGCCTACGTGGAGAAGGGCGCGCCTTTCGAGCCGGCCGCGGACGGCCGCCCGCGGCTGAGCGAGCGCGACATCGACGACGTGGTGGCGTTCCTGCGCACGCTCACCGATGTGGACGCGCGCTCTTCTCGCTAGCCGGGGGATCCAGTGCCGCGCCGGGGTCCTCCTCCCCGGCCACCGACTCCTGCTCGCGCACCGAGCGCGGGGCGCGGGGTGGCAGGGGCTTCAGCGGCGGATCGTTCACGTCGCGCGCCGGGGCGACGGGCTGGGACTGCGGATGGTCGTGGCGGGTATCGGGACCGGGCATGTGCGCTCTCCAGGTTCGGGCAGGCGCTGATCATCCGCCCGGCGGGGTTCCGCGCCACGGAAGGGCGAACGGCGCGCCCGGTTCGTCGCGCCAGCGGCGAGGTTCGTCGCGTGGATCCCGGCCTCCATCTCGCGGCCCGCGACGGGGCACGCGGCGCCCGGCACGCTGGCGGCACTTCAACGACGCCAGGAGCGCCCCATGACCTGCTTCCAACTCCTTCGCGGCGCGGCCGCCGCCGCCGCGCTGTCCGCCGTCGCGCTGGTCCACGCCCAGGCCCAGGCCCAGGCCCAGGACGCCGCCGCCGCCGCGCCTGGCGTGGCCTCGGTCGTCGTCCACGCCGCGGCCTGCCCCGATGTGCAGGACCTGCTGGAGGACGCGCTGGCGCCGATCGTGCGCCAGGAGAACGTGCCTGCCGACATGACCGTGACGCTGAACGTCTCGGGCGGCGACGTCGACACCGTGGACGCCGCGGGCGGCCCGCGGGCCTACCAGCGCGCCGTCCGCCACGCGCTGCGCGGCGCGGCGTGCGGCCAGTCGACCGATCCGGCGGCCGTGCGGCAGTTGCACGTGATCGTGCTGGACCCGTGGGGACGCTTCCCGGCCTGACGCCCGGACCGGTCACTTCCCGCTTGGCCCCCACGGCCAAGCTTTTGGCGCGCGCAGCCAACCTGCGCGCGCCCGCTCGCGCGCTAACCCGCACGCGCAGCTCGACAGCACCATGGTCTCATCCGTGCCGCTTGCCAGCACAACAATCGAGGAGACCTCCATGCGCACGTCCCACCTGGCCGCCGCGGCCGCCCTGGCCGCGGCTTTCGCCGCGCCCGCCTTCGCCTACGACGGCATCGTCGCGTTCGGCGACAGCCTGTCCGACCCGGGCAACCTGGCCGCCTTCGGCGCCGCGCCGCCCCCGCCGTACTGGCAGGGCCACTTCTCCAACGGCCAGACCGCGGTGGAGGACATGGCGCAGAACATGCACCTGGGCCTGCAGGACTACGCGTATGGCGGCGCCGAAACCGGCACGGGCAACCTGCATGCACCGTTGAACGGCACCGGCGTGGCCAGCCAGGTGGGCATGTACGCCGCCGCGCACGCCGGCCAGGCGGACGCGCATTCGCTGTATTTCGTGTGGGCCGGCCCCAACGACTTCTTCGCGCTGCCCGCGCCGCAGACGGTGGGCGTGGCCGCCACCAACCTGCTGGGCGACGTGCAGTCGCTCTACAACCTGGGAGCGCGCGACTTCTTCGTGCCGCTGATGCCCGACCTGGGCGCCACGCCCAGCGCCGGTGCCAATGCCGCCGCGCTGCACGGCCTGTCGATGGCCTATGACGCGGCCGTGGCCGCCGAGATGCTCGCCTTCGCGCAATCGCACGCCGGCGTGCAGATGACGATCTTCGACACGCCCGGCTTCTTCACGACCGAATCCGCGCTGCTGGCCGGGCAGGGCGTCAACGTGACGCAGTCGTGCTTCACCGGCGTGTCGGTCTGCGCCAATCCCGACCAGTACCTCTTCTGGGACAGCGTGCACCCCACCGCGATGGGCCACTCGCTGCTGGGCCAGGCGTTCACGGCCGCGGCCGTGCCGGAACCGGCGACGATCGCGCTGCTGCTGGGCGGCCTGATGGTGGTGGGCGGCGCCACGCGCCGCCAGCGCCGGGGCTGACTACCCGATGCGCCCGAGCAGGAGGTACTCCATGAGGGCCTTCTGCACGTGCATCCGGTTCTCCGCCTCGTCCCACACCACGGACCGGGGGCCGTCGATCACGTCGGCGGCCACCTCCTCGCCGCGGTGCGCGGGCAGGCAGTGCATGAACAGCGCGTCGGGCCGGGCGCGGGCCATCATGGCCGCGTCCACGCACCAGCGCGCAAAATCGCTGCGGCGCTGCTCGTTCTCCGCCTCGTAGCCCATGCTGGTCCACACGTCGGTCGTCACCAGGTCGGCGCCCTCGCAGGCCTCGTGCGGGTCCTGGAACACCGTCAGGCACGACGCGTCCTTCACGCCCGCCACGGCCGTGTCCAGCTCATACCCCGACGGGGTACTCACGTGCAGCTTGAAGCCGAGGATGTCGGCCGCCTGCAGCCACGTGTTGGCCATGTTGTTGCCGTCCCCCACCCACGCCACCGTGCGGCCCGCGATGGCGCCGCGCTGCTCGATGTAGGTGAACAGGTCGGCCAGGATCTGGCACGGGTGGAACTCGTTGGTGAGGCCGTTGATCACCGGCACGCGCGAGTGCGCGGCGAAGCGCTCGATCTTGGTCTGCTCGAACGTGCGGATCATCACGATGTCCACCATGCGGCTGATCACGCGCGCCGAATCCTCGATGGGCTCGGCGCGCCCCAGCTGGCTGTCGCCCGTGGTGAGGTGCACCACCGAGCCGCCCATCTGGTACATGCCCGCCTCGAAGCTCACGCGGGTGCGCGTGGAGGCCTTCTCGAAGATCATCGCCAGCGTGCGGTCCACCAGCGGCTGGTACTTCTCGTAGTTCTTGAAGCGCGTCTTGATGATGCGGGTGCGCTCGAACAGGTAGGCGTACTCCTCGGCCCGCAGGTCCTTGAACTGCAGGTAGTGGCGCATCAGGGGGCTGCCCGGCTTCATGCGGGCTCCGCCAGGAAGGCCTTCACCAGCGGGGCCAGCTTGTCGACGATCTCGCCGGCCTCCGCCTCGGTGAGGATCAGCGGCGGCACGATGCGGATCACCGAATCGGCCGTGACGCTCACCAGCAGGCCGGCGTCCGCGCAGCGCTGCAGCAGCGCGCCGCAGGGGCGGTCCAGCTCGACGCCGATCATCAGCCCCGCGCCGCGCACCTCCTTCACGCCCGGCACGCCCGCCAGCGCGCGCGCGAGGCCCGCCTGCAACGTGGCGCCCACCGCGGACGCGTTGGCCACCAGGTCGTGCGCCTCCATGATGCGCAGGGTCTCGAGCGCCGCGCGCATGGCCAGCGGGTTGCCGCCGAAGGTGGTGCCGTGGCTGCCGGGCGTGAGCACGTCCTGCGCGCGCGGGCCCGCCATCAGCGCGCCCACCGGCACGCCGGAGCCCAGGCCCTTGGCCAGCTGCATCACGTCCGGCACGATGTCGGCCCACTGGTGCGCGAACCACTTGCCGGTGCGCCCGATGCCGCTCTGCACCTCGTCCAGCATCAGCAGCCAGCCGCGCGCGTCGCACTCGGCGCGCAGCGCGCGCAGGTAGTCGGCGCGCGCCGCGTTGATACCGCCCTCGCCCTGGATCGGCTCCAGCAGCACGGCCACGATGTCGGGGTTGGCGTCCGCGGCCGCGCGCACCGCGTCGATGTCGTTCATCGGCACGCGCACAAAGCCCTCCACCAGCGGCTCGAAGCCCGCCTGGATCTTGGGGTTGCCCGTTGCCGACAGCGTGGCGATGGAGCGGCCGTGGAAGGCGCGCTCGTAGACGATCACGTGCGGCCGGGCGAGCCCCAAGTCATGGCCGTACTTGCGGGCGATCTTCAGCGCGCCCTCGTTGGCCTCCAGGCCGGTGGAGCAGAAGAACGCCGCCGTCATGCCCGACAGCTCGCACAGCTTGGCGGCCAGCGCCTCCTGCAACGGGTTGCGGTAGTAGTTGGAGCAGTGGATCAGCTTGCCCGCCTGGTCGGCCAGCGCCGCCAGCAGCTCGGGATGGGCATGGCCCAGCGTGTTGACGGCGATGCCGGCCAGGGCGTCCAGGTACTCGCGCCCGTCGGTGTCCCACACGCGGCAGCCTCGGCCGTGCGACAACGCGAACGGCAGGCGGCCGTAGGTGTTCATCACGTGCGGCATCGCGGTGGGCAGGCTCATCTCGGTGGACTCCGGTGGGGTGGAACGACAGGGGGGAGATCGATTCTAAGGGTCCACCCGGAGGCGCGGCCGGTGCGCCCGCCCGTTCCCCGCTGGTAACCGCGCTGCCTGTTGCGCTGCAGCAGCCGAGGCACAATAGCGGGTTGATGACCCCTCCGAAGCCGCGCGAATTCTTCATCCAGGGCCTCACCCTGGACGGCCGCACGTTCCGGCCCAGCGACTGGGCGGAGCGGCTGGCCGGCGCGATGTCCTGCTTCCGTCCCGGCGGCGCCCGCGGCGGCATCGGCGCGTACATCGGCTATTCGCCGTACTGCGTGCCCCAGGTGGTGGACGGCGTGAAGTGCGTCATCGTGAACGAGGCGCTGAAGAGCCTGGAGCCGATGGCCTGGGACTTCGTCATGAATTTCGCCCGGGACAACCAGCTGCACGTGGCCGAGGTGTGCTCGCTGCCCGAGGACCGGGTGGCGCCACCGGCGGCGCCGGCGCCCGCGCCGACGGTGCCCGGCGGCTCCGACATCTCGGGCCTCTGACCCGCGGGGTCGTGTCGCCTGCCTGCTGTCGGGCAGGCCGGGTCGGCCTCTTCCTACGGACGCAACCGGGCAGGACCGACGCCCGTCACGCGGGCCCTTGCCCAAAATAGATCCATCCCATCCAGCCAGGAGATGACTCCATGAACCGCATTCGCCAGACCACCCTGAACACCGTTCTCGCCACTGCCGCGCTGGCCGTGGCCGCTGCCGGCCTCGCCGGCTGCGACGTCCGCAAGACCAAGGACGGCAACGTCACCGTGCCGAAGTACGAAGTGACGAAGACCCAGGAGGGCAGCGTGACGGTGCCCGAGTACAAGGTGACGCCGCCCGACGTGACGGTGGGCAGCAAGCAGACCGACGTGACCGTGCCCAAGGTGACCACCGAGGAGAAGACGGTGACGGTGCCGACGATCGACGTGAAGACCGGCAAGGAAAAGGCTGCCGAGCAGGGCAAGTAAGCGTCTTGCACTTGCCAATGACAAAGGCCCGCTGGTGCGGGCCTTTTCACTTGTCATTGCCGGAAAGAAGAAGGCCCGCTTCGCAGCGGGCCTCGTTCCTTCCCACCCGGAAAGCAGATCAGGCGCTGGCGCCCGTGGACAGAGCCTTGACCTTGGCGGCCAGGCGGCTCTTGTGGCGAGCGGCCTTGTTCTTGTGGAACAGGCCCTTGTCGGCGATCGAATCGATCACGCTCTGCGCCGACTTGAAGAGGTCGGCAGCCTTGGCGCCGTCACCGGCGGTCACGGCCTTCTGGACGTTCTTGATGACAGTGCGGAACTTGGAACGCAGCGACGAGTTGTGCGCGTTCAGCTTCACGTCCTGGCGGGCGCGCTTGCGGCCCGAGGCCAGGCGGACGGTGCGCTTCTTGGCTTTGGAAGAGGTGGCCATGTGTACGGTGCTCCGGGTGGTGCAAAGTCGAACATTCTAGCATGCTTTCAGGCGGGTGTCACGGCAGGTGCTGGGATTTCACCCAGCACTTCAGTTCATGTCGATCCGCCCGTACGCGCCATGGGCTTCCCCGCCCGGCCCGGCGGCGTAGAACAGGGTGTCGGCCGGCTGGTCGTTCACGCCGTTGCCGAAGGCGATGCCCCACAGGCCGTCAATCACGATCGGCTGGCCCAGGTAGTCCTGCAGCGTGCCCACGTGCGCACCCGTGGCCATGTCGTAGCCTTCGATGCGCCCGCTGCCGAAGTTGCCGACCAGCAGCGCCCCGCCCAGCGCGCCGAAGCCGGCGGGGGCCATCGCCACGCCCCAGGGCGCGTTCAGCAGCCCGCCCGGCGCCACCAGGTGCGACACCAGGTGGCCGTCCACGTCGAACACGTCCACCAGGCCCAGCCCGCTGCCGTCCACCTCGTCGTGCGCGTCGGCGTCCTGCTGCGCGTAGGTGACGACGATCTGGTCGCCCACGGCCTGGATGCCGAAGGGCGCGTAGCCAGCGGGCAGCGTCGGGTCGATGAAGCCGCCCGGCACGGCGATGGCGTTGAAGGACGCGTCGAAGACGTCGACGGCGCCGTTGTGGAAGTCAGTGGCGTACAGCCGGTGGGACGCCCCGGCCGTGGCCACCGCCAGGCCCTTGTAGACCGCGCCGAACACGCCGTTGTCCACCACGGTGAGCGCCGCGGACGGCGCCACGCCGGGCGACCACGCGGCGATCGTGCCCCCCTCGCTGGCGAAGATGAACGCGGACGCGCCCGAGGCGCCGCCCGCGCTGACGACGAAGTCACTGCTGCCGTTGTAGACGATGCCGGTGGGGCTGGCGGTGCCGGTCGTGCCCCCCGGGATGGTCACCACCAGCATCTGTGGCACGCCCTGGCCGTCGTACAGCGTGGACGTGGCCGTGCCCGCGTTGGCCACCCACGCGAAGCCCACCGGGTTGAAGGCGAGGCCCCACGCGTTCACCAGCCACGGGTCGTGGTGCGGCGCGCCGTTGCCGTCGCTCACCAGCACGCTGGCCGTGTAGCCGACACCGCTGCCGCCACCTCCGCCGCCGCCGCCGCCGCCGCCGCCGCCGCCGCCACCACCACCACCACCGTACCCCCCGCCGCCGTCGCTGCCACCGCCGCCACAGGCCGCGGCCAGCAGGCCGGCCAGCAGGGCGGAGAGCCAGGCCCGGCGCGGTAGCGGCAACCTGGACAGGCGGGGGCGGAAGGACTGGTTCGCGGACATCGGGGACCTCGATCGGTGTCGTGGCACGCCGGGATGGCGTCGCACTCGACCGTGTATCCCCGGCCTCCCGCCGTCAGTTCATCGGTGTCGCCCGTCAGAACACCCTCGACAGCGTCACCACGGCGGCCGCGCCGGAGTGCCCGTCGGTCTCCGCATCCGGCGGATGCCCGGACAACAGGCCGTCCACCGTGAGGCGCACATCCCAGGAGCCCTGGCTCCACGCCAGGCCGACGAGCGCATCCGCGCGCGAATCCCATCGGAAGCCGTACTCCGTGCCGATGTACGTGAGCCAGCCCAGGTGGCCCACCAGGCGCCAGCGCGAGGACAGCGCCATCGAGGCGTTGCCGTCCAGGTAGACGGAGGCCGGCCGCTGGCCGAAGTAGTGGGGCGACCACCAGGCCCGCAGGGTGCCGTCCGGGTGCACCGCCCCCACCATCCATTCGGTGTAGTCGTAGTCGTGGTCGGCGCCGAAGAAGCTGCGCGCGGCGCCGGCGTCGAGGGACCAGGCGCCGGCCACGGGATGCGTCCAGCCCACCAGCACCTGGCTGCGGCCCCAGTCGCGCGCATCCACCAGCCACTGGGCCGCCGCGCTGGCGTAGATCCCCGACGTGGTGTCCAGGCTGGCGCCCGCACGCAGCACCGGGCCCGGCACGATGGATTCCAGGCCGCGGTAGCGGTCCGCCGAGGCCACCCCCACCGTGCCCACCACGGCCTGTGCCTGGGCGCCCTGCGGGGCGAGGGCGAGGGCCGTGGCCAGGGCCAGCAGCGCGGCGATGGCCCGCGCACAGGCGCGAACGCCCGCGGGCAGCAACGCACGCGGGCGGGACGAGCCCCTGGACGGGGCGAGGATGCAGCCGGCCGGAGCCGGCGCGGCGCGGGGCAACCGGTCCTCAGCGGGCCGAGGCCCAGCCCGCTACCGGTGCCACCGCGCCGCGGCAGGCGACCGCCAGCGCCGCCAGCGCCGGCGCATCGGCCGCGACGGCGGACGGCGACGCCGAGGCCGCCATGGATGCACAGGTGTCGATGCTGCCGTCGGGCGCCCGCACCAGGCGGGTGGGCCCGGTGCCGTTTCGCGCGCGCGACTGGGCCAGCACGGCGAGGAGACCGGACACCTGCGCCGCGGCGAAGGACGTGCCGGTCATCATGCGCCACTGGCCCCCGGGGACCGTGGTGGGCAGGTCGCGCGCGGGGGCGCGCCACGTGCCGGCGGGGTCGCCCGCGCGCGCGGGCGTGGCGCCATCGGCCACCGCCACCACGCCGGGATGCTGCGCGGGGAAGCCGCCGTCGGCGGCCACGGGGTCGACCGCGGCCACCACCTGCTGGCGATGCGCGAGCGCGATGTCGATCAGCCGCCCGATGAGCGGGTCGACCGGGCCGGACAGGCTCATGTTGATGATCTCCACGGGATGTTCGATGGCGTGCTGCAAGGCCTTGGCCAGGCTCAGCGAATCGCACACCGTGTGCGCGCCGTCCTGCCAGCATGCCCGCAGCGACACCAGCCGCGCATCCGGGGCGACCCCCACCATCCCCAGGCCGTTGTCCGCCTGCGCCGCCACCAGGCCCGCCACCGCGGTGCCGTGCAGCTCCGCCCGATACGGCTGTCCGTCCACGAAATTGTGCTGTTCCTCCAGCTGCCGCACCAGGTCCGGGTGCGTGGCGTCCACCCCGGAATCCACCAGCGCCACCCGCACGCGGCGGCCCGTGGCCACGGCGTGCAGGGCGTCCAGGTGCCACAGGTCGGCGGTGGGTTGCAGCTTGAACAGCGGGTCGGCATGGCCCTGGGCCTGGAAGCGGTTCAGGGGCTGCGCCCAGGCCACCTCCGCATGCCCTTGCACGTCGCGGATGGCGTCGTCCACCGCCACGCCGTCGGGCAGGTCCATCACGACGCAATCCACGCCCAGCGTCGGCATGGGCCATTGCGTGACCACGGCCAGGTGGTGCGCCTGAGCGATGCGCTCGGCGATGCGGGTCTGCATGCGCCGCTGCACCGCGTCGCCATACCCACCCCCGTATCCACCGTCCACCCGCGCATGCACGGGCAGCGCGCGCAGCATCACCAGCATGCGGTGGGTCTCGCGAGACGGCTCCGACGGCTCGGACGGCGTGCCGGTCGCGGCCACCGTGGCCGGTGCAGCCGTCGCGGCCGGGAGGGTGGGCGGCCCATGCCCGTCGTCCGCGGCGCGCACCGGCAGGCACCACGCGGCCAGGCCCAGCGCGCAGGCCGCGAGGGTCGCCGCAGTGCCGTGGCGGACGTGGCACAGGAAGCTCATCGCGGCGCCTCGACCTCGAGCGCCTCGACCAGCGCCACCCCGGGCTGCTGGCGCAGCAGCGCCAGGGCCTGGGCGTAGTGCTCGCGCGGCAGGCTCACGACCCACGCGGCGGAGACGGTCGGACCGTCCACCAGGCGCCCCTCGCAGCGTTGCAGCGCGGCGCGCACCTGGGCCTCGGTGGCGTCGGGACGGAAGCGCACCACCGCCTGGCCGACGACCGGGGCGGCCGACGCCAGCGCGTGATAGTCGGGTGTGGCCGCGGCGACCAGCGATCCGGGCGCGGCCGGCTCGCGCAGCGACACGCCGGCCAGCAGCACGGCGGCCAGCGCCGTGGGAATCGTCCAGCCCCAGCGCAGCAGCGGGCCCGCGGACGACCAGCCCGCCGGGCGCCGGCCGCGATCGCCGACGGCGCGCAGGGGGGCCGGGCGCGCCGACGGCGGCACGCGGTCGCCCGGGTGCGGCTCGGCCAGGCGGGCGCGCATGGCCGCCCAGCCTTCCTCGACGTCCACCTGGGCCACCGCGGCCACCTGCAGCCCTTGCCATTGGCGCTCGGCGGCCAGCTCGGCCCGGCACTCGGCGCAACCGGGCAGGTGGGCGTCCAACTGGGCCGCCTCGGCGGGCGCCAGCCGGCCGGTGACGTACCAGGGCAGCAGGGCCTGCACGGCGACGTGCGGATCCGGCTCGAGGGGCACGACGCGGCCGGTCACAGCCAGTCTCCCAGGGCGCCGACGAACTGCGACTTCAGGCGGCGCCGGGCGTGGAACATGCGGGTCTTCACGGTATCGGTGGGGCAGTCCACGATGGCGGCGATCTCCGGGTAGCTGAACCCATGGAAGTACGTGAGCTCGACGGCGGCGCGCTGGTCGGGCGACAGCTGCACCAGCGCGCGCTGGATCGCGGACCGCAGTTGCGCCAGGCTCATCCGGGCCTCCGGCGTGGCCGCGGCGTCCCCGGGCTGGGCCCCGTCCTCGTCGTCGGCACAATCCTCGACCGGCTCGTCGTGGCGGTCCAGCGCCTTCAGCGCCTTGCGGTAGGCGATGGCGAACACCCACGTGGACACCTTGCTGGTGCCGTTGTAGCGCTCGGCCTGGTTCCAGACGACGAACAGCGTGTCGTTCAGCACCTCCTCCACCAGATGGGAGGGGCGCAGCATGCGCTGCAGGAAACGGCTGAGCCGCGGGTGGTAGCGCCGGTACAGCGCCTCGAAGGCGGCCAGCTCATGTCGGCAGACAAGCGCCACCAACCGCCGATCCTCCAGGTCATCCGGCGGATCGCCGGACCGCGGCGGGGCCGGTTCGGGATAGGTGGCAGTGGGAGCTGGCACGGGACGGAGGGCAACAAGTGGCATGGGCGGCGAGCCGGCATTTGGCCAGGCTTGCCGGTATATGCCGATCATCGGCTGAACGGTTCATCCGCCAGGAATTATGAGCCGCCCCGCGCCGCCAAGGGCAAAGAATCAGGCGAAGCGCAGCGAGCTGCCCGCCGGCCGCAGGCCCACCCAAGTGCCATGCGCGGAGCTGGCTCCGCCAGTCCGCTGCATGAGCCCCCTCGGGGGGCAGCGACCAGCGCGGACGAACAGGATGCCGATCCGCAAGTTGGGGAGCGTGGGGGCGAACTATTCCCAGCGCCAGGTCCAGATGACGTCGAGGGCGTTGAACGGCCCGGTGGTGTCCGTGCCCGTCTGCGCCCGCACCGTCACGCGCTGCGCGATGCGGTAGACCAGCTGCCACGTCCCCGTGGCCGTGTTGACGCTGCGTTCGTACCCCACGTACCAGCGCCGCGACAGCTGCCGGCCCAGCGACACGATCGTGTCGTGCACCTCGCCGGTGGTGTCCTGGCGCACCGCGAAGTCGGTCAGGCCCAGGCGGTGCAGCAGCGTGTCCGACAGCGATTCGTTCTCGCCCGCGAACAGCGCCAGCGCGGCGCTCTGCAGCAGGGCCGTGTCGGCGCGGCCCAGCGTCTCGGGCGCGCGGCCCAGCATCAGCCAGGACAGCTTGTCGACGTCGGCCATCTCGGGCTCGCTGAACAGCCGCACGTGCGGCTGCAGCGCCGTGCCGGTGATCGCCACGCCCACCACCAGGTCGATGTTGCGGCGGATGGCCCGGATGTCCAGCTGCGGGTCGTCCAGCGGGCCGGTGAAGGTGACCTGGCCGCGCTGGATGTCCAGCTTCTGCCCGTAGGCGGTGTACTGGCCGTCGTAGGCGTTCACCTGGCCGCGCACCGACAGGTGGCCGCCGGGCGCGGACATCTGCAGCACGCCGCGCAGCTTGGTCTCCACGCCGCGGCCCCGCAGTTGCAGCTTGTCGCCCAGGTCCACGGCCAGCCGGATGCGCGTGGCGCGCGCGGGCCGGGCCGCGGCGCCCGTGCCGCCGCCGCCCGTGGCACCCGCAGCGGCGTCGGCGTCGGCGGACGCGCCCGTCACCTGCACGTCGCCGTCCAGCGTGGGCGCGTTGCCGTGGCTGAGGTCGAAGAGGGCCTCGTCGATCTTCAGCTTGCCATCCACCGCCAGCGCGTCGGCGCCCAGCGCCACGTGCGCCGTTCCGGTGGTGACCAGGCGGCGGTCGATGCGGCCCAGCAACTGGAACTGCTGCGCCACCAGGTCGATCGTGGCCTGCGGCGTGCTGCCCAGCGTGGCCTGGCCCGTGGCCGACAACGTGCCGCTGCCGGCCTGCAGCACCAGCTTCTCGACGGTGGCACGGTCACCCGCCAGGCGGATCGCCAGCTCGCCGTCGTGGCCGTAGATGCCTTCCAGCGCGTTGCGCACCACCAGCTTCGACGCCGTGAGCGTGCCCGCCAGGTCCGGCGCGCCCAGGCGGCCCGACAGCGCCACCTCGCCACGCATCGCACCGCCCAGGCGCCAACCCGGTGGCAGCCAGGCGCCCCACGCGCCCAAATCGCCCACGTCGGCCCGCACCTGGCCGGAGAGGGGCGACGCGGCGGAGGGCAGGGCGTCGGCGGGAGCCTGCGCGGTCACGTGGGCGGACAACGCGCCCACGTGCGAGCCGGCCACCTCGGCGTCCAGCTGCCAGTGGCCCGCCTCCCCGCGCACCTGCAGAGATCCGGCGGTCAGGCCCAGCCCCTGGCCCGGGGCGCCGGCGTTCTGCAGGTCCTCGGCCACCGCCAGGTCGCCAGCGGCGCGCGCCACGCGGGCCGCCACGTGCCACTGCCCGTCGAAGGCGAGCGTCCAGTCGGCGGCCACCGACAGGTCGCCGTGCCAGCCCAGATCGGGCTGCGCGCGTGCCAGCAGCGGCGCCACCGCGAACGGCGAGACGGCGCCCTGGAAACGCCAGCGCTCGCCCGCCGCGCCGGACGACCAGCCGCCGGGCTGCCACGTCACCTGCAGGCCGGCCAGCGACATCTGGCCGGCGGAAAAGCGCAGCGTGCGCGCGCCGCGTGCGCTCGTGGCCGTGCCGCTGCTGCTCCTGCCACTGCTGCTGCTGCTGATGCTGGTGCTGCCGCCGCCGCCCGGCTCCAGCATCAGCGCCAGGTCCATCGGATGCACGTCCAGCCAGGGCGGGGCGGCGCCCGGCGGTGGGGGCGGGGGCGGGGCGAGCGTTTCCGCGGATGCGGGGGCGCTGGCGATGGCCGCCACGGCGGGCGGGGGTGCGGCGGCCGCGCTGCCCGCGGCGCGCAACGTCAGGCCGTCCAGGTGCGCCAGCCAGCGCGTGGCGCCGGCCGACGGCACGGGCGCGCCGGCCAGCGGCGCCAGCGTGGCGGGCTCGCTGCCCGTCGCGGGCGACCAGCGGCCGGACAGGGAGGCATCCAGCCGCGTGCGGCCGCCGGCCGGCAGGTTGGCCATCTGCGCCAGCCAGGGGGGCGGCTGCAGGGGTGCGGTGGCCACCAGCCGCAGTTGGTGGTTGGCCGCGGTGCCCGAGAGCGTGGCGCTGGCGGCTTCCACGTGGCCGGACCCGAAGCGGGCGTCTCGCAGGTCCAGCTGGCCCGCCAACGCGGCGTCCGGCGCGCCGCCGCCGCGCAGCTGGAACTGCGCGCGGCCCAGCGTGAACGCGGGGGCGGCCAGGTCCGTGGCGTCGCCGTGCGCGTCCAGGGCCAGGGTGGCCCAGGGATCGGCCGCGCCGCCGCGTGGCGGGGAGGCCGCGGCGATCGGGCCACCGCGCTGGGAGGCGTCCGCGCGGCCCAGGCCCGTCGCGACCAGGTGCGTGCCGGTGGCCGACAGCCACGCCCGCACCTGGCCGCGCGTGGGCCAGGCCTTGGCGCCGGATGGCGCCAGGGCGGCCAGGGGTGCCAGGTCGGCCACGGTCGGGGCGTTGACGGTGAGCTCGAGGCGGTCCGCCGGGCCGCCGGCGGTGGTGGCGGCGCTGGCCTGCCACTGCACGGTGTTGGCGCCGCTGTGCAGGTCGCCGGACGACTGCCACAAGGGCGCCGCGGCCACGAATTGCGCATGCCCTTCCAGCGCCGCGCCGCCCAGCTGGCTGCCCGTGAGCGTGGCGCTGGCGCGCGCGCGCAGGTCGACTGGCGTGAACGGCAGGGGCAGGCGATCCAGCTGCAGGTCGACGTGGCCGTTGAGGGTGGTGCGCCCCGTGGCCGGCGTGCTGCCGCGCCACCAGGTGGCCGGATCGAACGCGGCCACGGCGGCCTGGGCGCCGCCGTGCCAGGACGCATCGGCGTCGCGCTGGAACGCTCCCTGCAGCGTGACGCGGGCGGCGCCGGCGGCAAGTTCGGCGCGCGTGACGGTGAGGTCGTTGGCGCGCAGGCGGGCATCCAGCGCCAGGGTGGCCTGCGGGCCGCGCACATCCGCCACCACGTGCACGCGCCATGGGGCGACCTGCAATGCGGCGGCCACGGCGGAGGCGGCCGTCGGCGCGGACGGGATGCGGGGCGCCGACGCGCCCGCGGGCAGCACGTGCACCCCCGGGGCCGCGGCCGGCGGCGGCGCGGGCGTGGCGGCCGCGTGCGCCGCCCCGGGCGAGGGCAGGCCGTCGGCGTCCAGCGCCAGCGTGCCGCCCACCGTCATCGCGGCCAGGCGCCCATCCAGCCGGGCGAGCGTGACGTCGGCCAGCGCCAGCCGCACCAACGCCGTGCCGCCCGCCCAGCGCGCGGTGCCGGTGAGCCGTCCCGCGGCGCCGCGGGCGTCCGCCAGGCCCACCTGCAGCGCCGGCACGGTGATCGGGTCCGCCGACCAGGGCGCCTCCAGCCGGCCGGCCAGCGTGGCCACCGGCACGGCGCCCTCGTCCCAGCGGCCGGGCGCCGTGTTGCGCAGGTCCACCACCGCGGCCACGGGCTGCGTGCTGGCCAGCGTGACGGTGCCGTCCAGGCGCGTGGTGGGGGCGCGGGCCGACAGCGCGGCCAGGTCGAAGGCCTGCGTGCGCAGCGCCACGTCCGCCAGCGGGAAGCCCGCGAAGGGCAGCACGCGGGCGCTGGCGTCGATCTGTGCGGCCGGGTGGTCGCCCCGGGCCACGCCGCGCAGCGCGAGCGTGGCGTCCAGGCCCGCCAGCGGGCCCTGAAGCGTGGCGGTGGCGGTCCAGGGCAGGTCGGCGGCGTCGGTGGTGGCCGTGCCGTGTGCCGCCACGTGCGCCTCCAGCCGCAGCGGCGCGTCCGCGTCCAGCTGCGCCTGGGCCTGCGCGTGCACGCGTTCCCAGTCGAACGCCAGCGCGTCGACGCGGTAGCGCGCGCCATCGTCGCCCCCCAGCGCCAGGCCCGCGCTGACGTTCGTGAACGGCGCCAGGCCGGCCACGGACAGCGTGCCGACGCGGAAGTCCGGGATGTCCAGCGTGGCTACGCTGCGAAGGCTGGCCGGCGGGCCCGCGCGCTGGCCGGACGGCGTGGTGGGCCGCCAGGCCAGCGTGGCGCCCTGGGCGCTGAGGTGGTCGGCGTGCGCCGCCACCCACAGGCCGTGGCCGGGCCGCCAGTGCAGCCGCAGGCCTTGCAGCCGGGCCCGCTCGATGTCCAGCTGCAGCGCGCCCGCCGCCAGGTGCAGGTGGGCGATGCGCAGGTCGCCGCCGGAAAGCGATCCTTCCACGCCCTCGACCGCCAGCGCGGGCACGCGGCCCAGCGCCCAGCGCAGGCCGCCCTCGCTGTGCCACACCGTCGCCAGCAGGGCCGCCAGCGCCACCAGGGCCACGGCCAGCACGACGGCGCTCCAGGCCGCGACACGCCTCGCGTGGCGCGCGGCGGCGCGGGCGCGGGTGCGGGCGCGCGCCTTGCGGGCGGGCGAGGGCGGCGGCGCGGGACCGTCCCCCGGCGGGGTACCCGGTGGGGTATCCGGTGCGTTGCCTTCGGGCCGTGGCGTCTCGGTCATGGCGGCGTCAGAAGGCGATGCCCAGGCTCAGCGAGAGCCGCCCGCGATGGAGCTTCTCGCCCCACGCCCAGTCGATGCGGAGCGGGCCGACCGGGCTGCGCCAGCGGATGCCCAGGCCGGGCCCGGCCGCGGCCTGCAGGTCGTTGAAGCGCGGCGCCGCGGCGCCCACGTCGACGAAGGCGGCCCACCACACCGACGGCAGGTTGTCCGAGATAGGGTGCGCGATCTCGACGCTGGCCGTCACCAGCGACTTGCCGCCCACCACGCGGGTGTAGCCCGTGCAGTCGGTCGTCAGCGGATCGCAGTCGTAGGTTCGCGTGGGCGCGAGCGAGCGGTAGGGATAGCCGCGCACCGAGTCGTCGCCGCCGGCGCGGAACAGCTCCGGGTCCGGCACCTCGACGTCGTCCTTCACCAGCACCTGCCCCACCTCCAGCCGCTCGCTCGCGTACCACTTGCCCGGCAGCGGCTGGTAGGCGGTGGCGCGCGCATACAGTCGCGCGAAGGGCGACGGCGAGGTCTTGCGCGGCAACGCGAGGCCCGAGTCCTCGCCACGCGTCAGGCCGACGGCCGCCTGCGTGGACAGGGTCCAGCCATCGGTGGGCAGGATCACGCTGTCGACGCGACGCCAGACGTTGTTCTGGTTGAGGGTCGCGGCGCGCGCGTCGATGCAGCCGGGCGCGGCGCAATCCTTGGCCCGCTCCACTTGCGCGAACACCAGGCGTTCGAACTGGGTGGTGTCGCGCGTGCGGCCGAAGCGCACATGGCCGGATTCCACCGTGTCCTCGGACGCGTCGACGGGCCGCGTGGTCAGGCGGTCGGCCGCCACGCCCAGCAGCCAGCTGTGGAACTGGTCGTCGGGGTGCGTGACGAGATCGCTGCTGAACGAGCGCTGGTCGCGGCCCCACACGAGCTTGCTGGCCGACGTCACCGGTTGGCCGAAGGGCAGGCGGTGCGTGTACGACAGCTCGGTGCGCGGGCCGGTGTTCGTGCTGACACCCACCGCCACCGTGGCCTGCTGCAGCCGCTGCTCGTGCACGTGCACGGTGACGGTGGCGTGGTCGGCCGTGGCGGGGTCGGGGTCGTAGGTGACGGCCACCTGGTCGAACAGGCCCGTCTTCTGCAGCCGGTCCTGCCAGTCCAGCAGCCGCGTTTCCTCCAGCGGCGCGCCCGCGCCGAACCCCGCCAGGTGGCGCACGGTGGCCTCGGACTGGCGCTCCAGCCCGTCCACGACGATGGTGCCCGCGCGGAACTGCGGGCCGCTGTCGGCCACCAGGAACAGGCGCACGCCGTGGGTCTGCGGGTCCACCGTGGCGGACGTGCCGCTGAACGTGGCCGCGCCGTAGCCGCGGGCGCGCAGCAACGCGAGCCACTGCGCCTTGGCGTCGGACCACTTGGCGTTGCGGAACGGCGTGCCCACGGGCATGGCCCAGGCCCGTTGCAGGTCGGCCTCGGCGCGCCGGGCGGCCGCATCGCCGTCGCTGGCCGCGCGGTCCAGGTCGCCGTCGAACTGCAGCGTCACTCGGTCCACGTCGGCCTGGGGCCCCGGCACCACGTGCAGGCGGATCGTGCGCGCCGCGTCGTCCACGGGTTCCACCGTGATGGTGGCGTCGAAGAAGCCCTCGGTGGCCACCAGCTCGCGCGCCTGCGCGGGCGCGGCGCCGATCAGCCGGCCCCACTCGCTGTCGTCCAGCGCGGCGTCGCCGGTAAGGCGCGCGGCGCGGGCCAGGTCGAGGTTGCCCACGAGCAGGTCCTTCAGGGCCGACGGGGCGTCGATCTCCACCGGGCGCGTGCCGTCCACGCGCGTGGTGGCGGCCCGCGAGGGCGCGGGCGACGCGAGCAGCGCCAGCGACGCCAGCAGCGGCAGCAGCAAGACCAGGGCGCCGCGCGCGGCGGCGAGAGGGGCCTGCGCCGCCGTCATTTGCTCAGCAGGCGCATCGCTCCCTCGAGGCCGCCAAGCGTCAACGGGTACATGCGGTGGCCCATCAACTGCTCGATGATCGAGATGCTCTGCCGGTACTGCCACACGCCCTGCGGTTCGGGGTTGATCCAGGCGTGCTTGGGGAACGCGTGCGTCAGGCGCTGGATCCACTCCGCGCCGGGTTCCTCGTTGTTGTATTCGACGCTGCCGCCCGGCTGCAGGATTTCGTACGGGCTCATGGTGGCGTCGCCCACCAGGATCAGCCGGTAGTCCTTGTTGTACTTGCGGATCAGGTCGAACGTGGGCGTCTTCTCGCTGAAGCGGCGGCGGTTGTTCTTCCACACGAAGTCGTAGACGCAGTTGTGGAAGTAGTAGAACTCGAGGTGCTTGAATTCGCCCTTGGCGGCGGAGAACAGCTCCTCCACGCGGTGCACGTGCTCGTCCATCGTGCCGCCCACATCCATCAGCAGCAGCACCTTCACCTTGTTGTGGCGCTCGGGCACCAGCTTGATGTCCAGCATGCCCGCGGCCGCGGCGGTGGCGTGGATGGTGTCGTCCAGCGCCAGCTCCAGGTCGGCGCCCTCGCGCGCGAAGCGGCGCAGGCGGCGCAGCGCCACCTTGATGTTGCGCGTGCCCAGCTCCAGGCCGTCGTCGTAGTCCTTGTAGGCGCGCTGCTCCCACACCTTCACCGCGCTGCGCTGCTTGCCGGCGCCGCCGATGTGGATGCCGCGCGGGTTGTAGCCGCCGTTGCCGAAGGGCGAGGTGCCGCCGGTGCCGATCCACTTGCTGCCACCCTCGTGGCGCTCGTGCTGCTCGTCCAGGCGCTCCTGCAGCGTCTTCATCAGCGTGTCCCAATCCATCGCCTCGATGGCCGCCTTCTCCTCGGCGCTGAACTCGCGTTCCAGCAGTTGCTGCAGCCAGTCGGCCGGCACGTCCTTCGAATCCACCAGCTGCTGCAGGCCGTGGAAGAACGCGCCGAACGCCCGGTCGAAGCGGTCGAAGTGCGCCTCGTTCTTCACCATCACCAGGCGGGCGAGGAGGTAGAAATCGTCGATGGACGGCGGGATGACGCCGGCGCGCAGGGCCTCCAGCAGGACCAGGAATTCCTTGACGGAGACCGGCACGCGGGCCGCGCGCAGCGAGTAGAAGAAGGGGATCAGCATGGGAGGCGGCGTCGGGCAGGTCGCAGCGTATCACCGATGGTGCCGCGGGCCGCGCCCCAGGAAATACGCCTGTGCAGACAGCCTTCTCGCGGCTTCCCGGGCCACCCGACCCGCCCAGAATGGTGCAGCGCCGCGGATGCCCCGACTGCGCGACCGGAGCACCCGCATGACCTTCCTCGACCGCCTGCGCATTGGCCGCCGGCTCGCCCTGTCCTTCACCCTGGTGGTGGCGTCCACCGTCGTCGTCGCCGCGTTCGCGCAGTGGCGCCTCGCGGGCGTGGAGCGCCTGGCCACCGACCTCACCGAGCGCCAGGCCGAGCGCAGCGCGCTGGCCGACAGGTGGCGGCAGGACATCGCGGTCAACGCCACCCGCGCGATCACCGTCGGCCTGATGACGGACGCCGGCGACGCGGCGGCGCTGCAGGCGCGCATGAAGGCCACGTCGGCCGAGATCACGCAGATCCAGAAGCGCTTCGCCGAGCTGGAGACCACGCCGGAGGGCCTGGCCGTGCAGGCGGCGCTGGCCGAGGCGCGCCAGCGCTACGTAGCCAGGCGCGACACCATGATGAAGCAGCACGGCGACGATGGCCGCGCCGCGATGCACGCGTTCGAGACGTCCGGCGACGCCTACATGGCCGCGGCGGAAGGCCTGGTGGACCACCAGAAGCGGCGCGCCGTGGCGGACGCGGCGGCGATCGCCGCCGCGCTGGCGGCGACGCGCCAGGTGGGCCTGGCCTGCGCGCTGGCCAGCGTGGCGTTGTCGGTGGTGCTGGGCTGGCTGCTCACGCGCAGCCTGCTCGCGCCGCTGCGCATCGCGCGCCAGGCCGCCGAGCGCATCACCGCGGGCGACCTGGCCACCGACGTGCGTGCCGAGGGCCGCGACGAGATCGCCGCGCTGGTGCGCGCGCTGGGGCGCATGCAGGACGCGCTGCGCGGCATGGTGCGCGAGATCCGCGGCGCCAGCGAGGCCATCCAGGTGGCCAGCACGCAGGTGGCTTCCGGCAACCAGGACCTGAGCGCACGCACGGGCCAGACGGCCGGGCACCTGCAGCACGCCTCGGGATCGATGGCGCGGCTGGGCGGCACGGTGCAGAGCAGCGCGGACGCCGCCGGCGAGGCCAACGGGCTGGCCTCGGCCGCGTCCGAGACGGCCTGCCGCGGCGGCAGCGTGGTCGCGCAGGTGGTGACGGTGATGGACGAGATCCAGTCGCGCTCGCAGCGCATCGGCGACATCACCGGGGTGATCGACGGCATCGCCTTCCAGACCAACATCCTGGCGCTGAATGCCGCGGTGGAGGCCGCGCGCGCCGGCGAGCAGGGCCGCGGGTTCGCCGTGGTGGCGAGCGAGGTGCGCTCGCTGGCGCAGCGTTCCGCCGCGGCCGCGCGCGAGATCAAGGGCCTGATCGGCGCGTCGGTGGAGACGGTGGCCGACGGCACCCGACTCGTCCAGGCCGCGGGCGCGACGATGGACGAGATCGTGGCGTCCGTGCAGCGCGTGGGCGACGTGGTCGGCGTGATCACCACCGCCACCGGCGAGCAGGCCGCGGGCATCCGCGAGGTGAGCGAGGTGGTGTCCACCGTGGACGCGATGACGCAGCAGAACGCGGCGCTGGTGCAGCAGTCGGCGGCGGCCGCGGCCTCGATGCGCGACCAGGCCGCGCGGCTGGCGGGCGCCGTGGCGCGGTTCAGGATGGCCTGAGGGCGCTGGCGACGTTGCGTGTGGCGGCCCGCGCTCCCGGCGGGCCCGACGCGGTGTCAACGCGAAGTCAAAGCGGTCAATGCGTCCTCAGCGCGGCTTGGCCAGTTGCCACCGCAGGTGGGCCCGCACCTCGGGCCATTCGCCCGCCGAGAGGCTGTACGCCACCGTGTCGCGCACCGTGCCGTCGCGCCGTACCGCATGGTGGCGCAGCACGCCGTCGCGCCGCGCGCCCAGCCGCTCGATGGCCCGCTGGCTGGCGAAGTTGAAGTTGTCGGTGCGCCAGCCCACCAGCTGGGCCCCCAGCGTCTCGAACGCGTGCGTGAGCAGCAGCAGCTTGGCGGTGGTGTTGACGTGCGTGCGCTGCACGCGCCGGGCGTACCACGTGTAGCCGATCTCCAGCCGGTCGATGGCCGGCACGATGTCGTGGTAGCTGGTGGTGCCCACCAGCTCGCCCGCGCCGCCGCCCGCTTCGCGGTCGATGACGGCGAACGCCAGGCGATGCCCCTCCGCGCGGCCCTGCAGCGCGCGCTGGATGTAGCCGACCGTGTCTTCGGGCTCCGGCACGGAGGTGAAGCGCAGCTGCCACAGCTGGCCGTCGGCGGCCGCGGCCGCGAGGGCCTCCGCGTGCTCGAGGCCCAGCGGCTCGAGGCGCACGCGCGGGTCGTGCAGGACGGTGGGTTCGACGTGGATCATCGCAGTGGCGGCAACGACAGCGGCAACAACGGCGGCAATGGCGGCAGTGGGGCGGGCGGCGGCCTCAGCGGTTGTTGCGCTGCATGAAGATCAGCTTCTCGAACAGCGTCACGTCCTGCTCGTTCTTCAGCAGGGCGCCCACCAGCGGCGGGATGGCCACCTTCTGGTCCGCCGACTGCAGGGCCTGCACCGGGATGTCCTCGGCCAGCAGCAGCTTGAGCCAGTCGATCAGCTCGCTGGTGCTGGGCTTCTTCTTCAGGCCGGGCAGGTTGCGCACGTCGTAGAAGCTCTTCAGCGCGGCGGCCAGCAGGTCCTTCTTCAGGCCCGGGTAGTGCACCTCGACGATCTTCTGCATCGTCTCGGGCTCGGGGAACTTGATGTAGTGGAAGAAGCAGCGGCGCAGGAAGGCATCCGGCAGCTCCTTCTCGTTGTTGCTGGTGATGAAGACCAGCGGGCGGCGCTTGGCGCGGATGGTCTGCTTCGTCTCGTACACATGGAACTCCATGCGGTCGAGCTCGCGCAGCAGGTCGTTCGGGAACTCGATGTCGGCCTTGTCGATCTCGTCGATCAGCAGCGCGCAGGGCTCGTCGCTCTCGAAGGCCTGCCACAGCACGCCCTTGACGATGTAGTTGTGGATGTCCTTGACGCGCTCGTCGCCCAGCTGGCTGTCGCGCAGGCGGCTGACGGCGTCGTACTCGTACAGGCCCTGCTGCGCCTTGGTGGTGCTCTTGATGTGCCACTGCAGCAGCGGCAGGCCCAGCGCCTGCGCGGCCTCCTCCGCCAGCATCGTCTTGCCGGTGCCCGGCTCGCCCTTCACCAGCAGCGGCCGTTGCAGGGTGAGCGCCGCGTTCACGGCGAGCATCAGGTCGGGCGTGGCGACGTAGTTCTTCGAGCCTTCGAACTTCATGGGCGGCAGGGGGCTGAAAGGGTGGTGAAAACCCGTTGGTGAGGGGCCGGGCCAGTATAAGGGCGGGCCCTATAATCGCCGGCTGCAGCCAAAACACGACCAGACGATGAACCGAGCCCTCACCCGCGCCCTCATGCTGTCGTTCGCCTTCGTGGCGTCCTCCTTCGCACCGGTGGCCGCGCAGGCGCAGGACGCCAAGGCCGGCGAGCAGAAGGTGGCCATGTGCATGGGCTGCCACAACATCATCGGCTACCAGGCCAGTTTCCCGCAGGTCTACAAGGTGCCGATGATCGCCGGGCAGGACCCGAAGTACATCGTCACGGCGCTCACCGAATACCGCACGGGCGACCGCAAGCACCCCACCATGCGCGCCATCGCCGCGGCGCTCACCGACAAGGACATGGCCGACGTGGCCGCGTTCTACTCGTCGCTGGGCAAGTCGGTGCCCAATGCGCGCGAGGTGCCCGCGATGCTCGAGACGCCCGTGCCGGCCGAGCTCAAGGCCAAGGTGGCCGCGTGCGCCGCCTGCCACGGCGCCAACTTCAGCACGCCCACCGACGGCAGCATCCCGCGCCTGGCCGGCCAGCATGCCGACTACCTGTACGTCGCGCTCAAGTCGTACCACACCACCGGCCACGCGCTGGTGGGCCGCACCAACGCCACGATGAACGGCATGGCCGCCCCGCTGTCGGATGCCGACATGAAGGACATCGCCAACTACGTCTCGTCCCTGCCGGGCGAGCTGAAGGTCGTGCCCGAGTCGCGTTTCGTGCACCACTGAGTTCGTGCACCCCTGAGGCCACGCTCGGCGGGCCGGCGGTTGCCGGACGCCAGTCATCCCGCCGGTCTCCACCACCAGGGCCGCCGCGATTCCCACCCGGGAATCCGGCGGCCCTGGTGCTTGGGGCGTATCCGTTCGTATCAAGCGGGCGCGGAATGTGCCGAAAATGGGGGGAGGCCGGTGAAGCCAGGCCCCCATCCGCCATGCTCAAGAAGATCCTCGTCAGCGATGTCCGGCTCGGCATGCACCTCCATGCGATGGAGGGGTCGTGGATCGACCATCCGTTCTGGAAGACGAAGTTCGTCCTGAACGAGGCCGACCTGGCCCGCCTGCGCGCGAGCGCCGTGCGCGAGGTGTGGATCGACGCCAGCAAGGGCGTCGACGTCGACCCCGCGCCGGCCGCTCCCATGCCCGTCATGTCGGCCGCCGCCGCGCCGCCGGCGGATGCCGCCCACGCGCCCGGGCAGGCGCCCGAGGGCGTCGCGTCCGCCGACGCCGCCGCCACCGATGCCTCCGCCGCACCCGCCGCGCCCCGCCGCGCGCCGCCCCTGCGCCGCTTCGAGGACGAGCTGTCCCACGCCTCCGCGCTGTGCCACCAGGCTCGCGCCCAGGTGGTGTCGATGTTCGACGAGGCCCGGCTGGGCAAGGCCATCGACCCGGAGTGCTGCCTGCCCGTCGTCACCGAGATCACGGAATCGATCGCCCGCAACCCGGGCGCGCTGGTGAGCCTGGTGCGCCTGAAGACGCAGGACGACTATTCCTACATGCACTCGGTGGCCGTGTGCGCGCTGATGGTGTCGCTGGGGCGTGAGATGGGCATGACCGAGGACGAGTGCCGCGTCGCGGGCCTGGCCGGCATGCTGCACGACCTGGGCAAGGCGCTGATGCCGGTGGAGGTGCTGAACAAGCCTGGCAAGCTCACCGACGAGGAATTCTCGATCATGAAGGCGCACCCCGAGCGCGGCCACGAGCTGCTCGTGGTGGGCGGCGGGGCGCATGCCGGGGCCATGGACGTGTGCCTGCACCACCACGAACGCATGGATGGCACGGGCTACCCCCATGGCCTGCCGGGCGACCAGATCTCGCTGCTGGCGCGCATGGGCGCCATCTGCGACGTGTACGACGCGGTGACGTCCAACCGGCCCTACAAGTCCGGCTGGGACCCGGCCGACTCCATCGCCAAGATGGCCTCGTGGAAGGGCCATTTCGACCCCGCGCTGCTGGCCACCTTCGTGCGCAGCGTCGGCATCTATCCCACCGGCTCGCTGGTGCGGCTGCAGTCCGACAAGCTGGCCGTGGTGATGGAGCAGAACCCGCACGCGCTCACGTCGCCCGTGGTGCGCGTGTTCTATTCGCTGAAGTCGCGCATGCCCGTCACGCTGGCGCGCGTGGACCTGTCGGCGTCCGGCTGCCACGACCGCATCGTGGCGCGCGAGGCGCCCGAGAAGTGGAACTTCTCGTTCCTGGACGAGCTCTGGGGCGGGGACGTGGCGGCCCGCCGCTGAAGGCGCCGCCCGCGGGCCATCGCGACGTCTGGTCAAGCGGGCGCGTCAGGGGGTCCGGTACCCCATCACCGGATCGGTCAGCGCCGGCTTGGCGCGCAGGTCGTTGGCGCCGCCGCGCAGGTCCGCGGCGGCCTGCTCGCACCACCGGGCCTGCGCGCCCCGGTCGGCCTGCAGCACCGGCGCGAACAGCGCCTGCGTGCGCGCCAGCGCCACCTGGTGCACGGCCTGCCGTTGCGCCGGGTCGAGCGCGATGTCCATCACGCGCTCCGATTGCGTCACGTACTGCGCGTTGCGCACGCGCCAGCCCCGCTGGGCCACCTCCACCGGGGCGGCCGGCGCCACCTTCGCGCACACCTCGCTCGCGAACTGCGCCACCTCCACCAGGCCCTGGATGCCCAGCAGGCCGTCGATCACCGGCCTGGCCACGGCGCCGTGCCGGCCAATGACGCTGCCGTTCTTGCCGCCTGCCAGCAGGGCGGCGGCCGCGGCGTTGGCAGCCGCGGTGGCCGCGGCGCCGGGTGAGCCGGGCGCGGGTGAGCCGGGTGCGGCGGCCGAGCCCGGGCGACCGTCGCCGCCGGACGCGCCGTCGGCCGCTGCGCGGGAGGCCGCCACGGCCGGCGGTGGCGATGCGCCCGAGCGCGGCAGCACGGCCACCGGCGTGGCCTGGCTGGGCGGGGGATGGTCGGAGTAGGTGATCTTGCCGTCCGGTCCGACGATCTTGTAGACCGACTGCGCCGCGACGGGTGCGGGCAGCGCCGCCACCAGGCCGGCTATGGCCACGATGGCTCGCACCATCGTCCGGCACGTGTTGCTGGAGGCGATGGAGGCGGGGGAGGGGCAGGGCAGGGGCGACATCGACGGCAAAGCTCGGCCAGGCCCGGATTGTCCCGCCGTGCGCGCGGGTATGCGCGTCCCGCGCGCGGCGCGCAAGCACGTGCCCGCGACGAACATCACGTCCCGACGCTCTGCAGCTACCATGGCCGCCATGATCGAACTCGTCATTCCCGACATGTCCTGCGGCCACTGCGTGCAGGTCGTCACCCAGGCCGTGCGTGGCGTGGACCCGGCCGCCCAGGTCGAGGTGGACCTGGCCGCTCGCCGCGTGCGCATCCAGTCGGCATCGGCCGTGCCCGCCATCGCGGCTGCGCTGGCAGAGGAAGGTTATCCGCCCAGGCTGGACGGCGCCGCCGATGCCGCCGGTGGCTGACGCGTCGCCGCGCCCACCTCGTCCCGTCCCCATGTCCCCGCCCACGATCCCCGGAGCCCCCATGCCGCTGCCCGCCTCGTTGCCGTCCTTCTTCCGCCTGCGCCCGCTCGCGCTGGGCCTCGCGCTGCTCGTGGCCGCCGGCGCCGCCGACGCGCAGACGCTGCGCTGGTCCAGCCAGGGCGACCCGCAGACGATGGACCCGTACTCGCAGAACGAGTTGCTGACCAACGCCTGGAACGGCCAGGTGTACGAGTTCCTGGTAGCGCGTGACCGCACGCTGAACCTCGTGCCCGCCCTGGCCACCGAGTGGAAGCAGGACGGCCCGCTGAAGTGGACCTTCAAGCTGCGCAAGGGCGTCACCTTCCACGACGGCAAGCCGTTCACGGCCGACGACGTGGTGTTCTCGTTCAAGCGCGCGCGCGAGAAGACCTCGCAGATCGCCAGCTACGCCACCGCCGTGGGCGAGCCGCGCAAGGTGGACGACTACACGGTGGAATTCAACCTCGAGAAGGTGAACCCGGTGTTCCTGCAGCACATCAACACCGTCTACATCATGAGCAAGGCGTGGTGCGAGGAGAACAAGGCCACGCACCCGCAGGACTTCACCAACCACGAGGAGACCTACACGGCCCTGCACGCCAACGGCACCGGCCCGTACGTCCTCGAATCGCGCCAGCCCGACGTGCGCTCCACGCTCAAGCGCAACCCGAAGTACTGGGGCCCGGTGGAGGGCAACGTGCAGCAGGTGGTGTACACGCCCATCCGCAACAGCGCCACGCGCGTGGCCGCGCTCATCTCCGGCGAGCTGGACTTCGTGCTCGACCCGCCGCCCTCCGACCTGGACCGCCTGCGCCATTCCCCCGGTGTGCAGGTGATCGACGGCCCCGAGAACCGCATCGTGTACGTCGGCATGGACCAGGCGCGCGACGAACTGCTGTACGGCGGCGTGAAGGGCAAGAACCCGTTCAAGGACGTGCGCGTGCGCCGCGCGCTGTACCAGGCCATCGACGTGGAGCTGATCAAGTCCAAGGTGATGAACGGCCAGTCGGTGCCCACGGGCGCGATGGTGCCGTCCAGCCTGGCCGACTTCAACGACCCCGACGTCGAGCGCCGCCTGCCCATGGACCTGGCGGCCGCCAGGAAGAACCTGGCCGACGCGGGCTACCCCGACGGCTTCGAGGTGACGCTGGACTGCCCCAACAACCGCTACATCAACGACGAGCGCATCTGCATCACGCTCGCGCAGATGTGGTCGAAGATCGGCCTGAAGGTGCGCGTGAACGCGATGCCCAAGTCCAACTACTTCCCCAAGCTGGAGAAACTGGACACCAGCCTGTACCTGATGGGCTGGGGCGGCTCGTTCACCGACGCCGAGTCCATCTTCACGCCCGTGATGCGCAACCGCGGCCCGAATGGGCAGGGCGGCTACAACTACGGCAACTACAAGGACGACACGCTGGACGCCATGATCGACGCCCAGAGCCACGAGCCGGACGTGGCCAAGCGCAAGGGGATGATCAAGCAGGTGTTCCTGCGCGAGGAAGACCAGGTGCACTTCATCCCGCTGCACCGGCAGATGATCCCCTGGGCGGCGCGCAGCAACGTCACGGCGGCGCACCGGGCGGACAACTGGCTGGAGATCAAGTGGGTGTCGGTGAAGTGAGCGGTGCAGCCTGCTGATGGCGCGCCCCTGCATGCCCTGATGCCGGCCACGCGTCCGCCGCGAAGGTAGCCGGCCGGGGCGCCGTGACCTCGGAAGTTTGCCCTCCGGTGTTCCTGCCGAGGTATTGACAACAAAAGTTGTCAAGGACTAGGATGCTCCCATGCTGGACGTCCAAGTCATCGACGACCCCGCCGCCGCGGCGGTGGCGCTGGAGCCCCTGCGCAGCCGCCTGCTGGCCGAGCTGGCCACGCCGGCCTCCGCGGCCGCGCTGGCCTCCCGCCTGGGCCTGGCGCGCCAGAAGGTCACCTACCACCTCAACGCGCTGGAGGCGCATGGCCTGGTGCGCTTGGCCGAGGAGCGCCAGTGGGGTGGCCTGACCGAGCGGCTGCTGGTGGCCAGCGCGGGGTCCTACGTCGTGTCGCCGGCCGCGCTGGGCGCGGCGGGTGCCGACCCGCGGCGCCAGGCGGATCGCCTGTCCGCCAGCTACCTCGTGGCCCTCGGCGCCCGCCTGGTGCGCGAGGTGGGCGACCTGCTGGGCCACGCCGGACGCACCGGCAAGCGCCTGGCCACGCTGGCCGTGGACACCGAGATCTCGTTCCGCTCCGCCGCGGACCGCGCGGCCTTCACGCAGGAACTCGGCGACGCCATCGCGGCGCTGGCCGCCAAGTACCACGACGAGGCCGCCCCGGGCAGCCGCGCGCACCGTCTCGTGGTGGTGTCCCACCCCGCGCCTGCGGCACCGCCCGTCGCGTCGCCCGCGCATGCGCACGCGCCGACGCGCGACCCCCAGCCGAACACGCCCCGACCCGCCGAACCCCCCGAACCCCAGGAGCCCACATGACCACCCTCACCAAGGACCCGTCCGGCCGCCGATCCGTCGAGACCACCTTCGAGGTGCCCGGCACCCCGGAGGAAGTCTGGCAGGCCATCGCCACAGGCCCCGGCATCTCCGCGTGGCTGATGCCGGCCGAGTTCGAGATGCGCGACGGCCGGCCCGTGGCGATGACGCTGGACTTCGGACAGGGCGAGCCCGCGCGCTCGGAGGTCACCACGTGGGACCCGCCGCGCCTGTTCGGCGCACAGGCGCCCGGCCTGATGCCGGGCTCGCCGCCCATCGCGTCCGAATGGCACGTCGAGGCGCGCTCGGGCGACACCTGCGTGATCCGCCTCGTCACCAGCCTGTTCGCCAGCACGGACGACTGGGACGACCAGCTGGAATACATCGAGTCCGGCTGGTCCGGCTTCCTGCGCACGCTGCGGCTCTACCTGGCGCACTTCCGCGGCCAGCCCTCGACGCTCGTGAAGTGGATGGTGCCGGTGCCGGGCACGGAGGCGCAGGCCTGGGCGTCGCTGACGGGCGCGATGGGGCTGCAGGGCGCGGCCGTGGGCCAGCACTGGTCCGCGCCCGCAGGCGTGCCGGCGCTGGGCGGCGTGATCGAGTACGCGCACGAGGCGCCGAACGACGTGCTGGTGCGGCTGGCGGCGCCCGGGCCCGGCATCGCGGCGTTCGGCAGCGTCGACATGGGCGGGCAGAGCTACGTCGGGATCAACCTGTACCTGTACGGGCCGCAGGCCGCGGCCACGGCGGCGCGGGAGGAACCCCGCTGGCAGGCGTGGGTGGGCGAGACGCTGGCCGCCAGGGCCTGACTACGCCGTCGCGCGCCGCCTCACGCACTCCAGGTAAGCCTGCCCATCCGGCGGCAGCCCCGACCGCTGCGACGTCCAGATCATCTCGCCCAGGCACTCCATCGCCTCGTGCTGCGCCTCGTGCATCGAGTTGCGGCGCGCGGCCAGCAGCTCCACGGCCTGGCGGATGCCACTGGGCTGGTCGATGCCCATCTGCTCGGTGATCGACAGGTGCATGGCCAGGTGCAGGAACGGGTTGGTGCGGCCGTCGTCCACGGTGAACACGGCGGCCAGGGCGGCGTCCACGTCGGACAGGTCGGCGTGGTACTCGGGATGCTGGTCGATCCAGTCCACCGCCTGGGCCTGGATGGGCGTCAGGGGCAGGCCGTCGCGGCGGCGGGCGTAGGCCTCGCAGAAGAAGCGGCGGACGTCGTGCTGGCTGGGTTGGAACATGGCGGCGATTGTCGCGCTGGTGGCAGCGGGGCGAAACGCCGGGGTCAACGCCCGGGGGTCAGGCCTGAGGCCTGACCCCGCCCTCAGCGGCGCGGCTGCGAACGCTGCTCCGGCACCGCCGGGAACACCACCCGCACGCACAGCCCCAGGCCGCCGGGGCCGTCCAGCAGGTCCACCCGCGCCCCGTGGTGCACGGCGATGTCGCGCACGATGGACAGGCCGAGGCCGCTGCCGCCCATCTGCGCCGAGGCGCCGCGCTGGAAGCGCTCGAAGGCGCGGTCGCGGTCGGCGGCCGGGATGCCGGGGCCGTTGTCCTCCACCTCCAGCACGGCCTGCGGCAGGCCGTGGCCGCTCATGGGCGGGCGCTGGCCCGTGCGCACGGTGACGCGCGCGCCGCTGCCGGCGTAGAGGATGGCGTTGTCCAGCAGGTTGGCCAGCATCTCGCGCAGCAGGTAGCCGCGGCCGTCCACGGGGGCGAATTCCAGCTCGAAGCCCAGGTCGACGCCGGCCTCCACCGAGCGTTGCACCCACTCCTCCACGGCCTCGCTGGCGATGGCCTTGATGTCGAAGCGCTCGGAGGGCGCGTTCTTGGCGTCGTGCTCGGTTCGCGCCTGCGCCAGCAGCTGGTGCGCCAGGCGGGCCGCGCGCGTGGCGCCCAGGTGCAGGCGGCGCAGCAGGCCGTCGATCTGCGGCACGTGCGGCTCCAGCAGGGCCAGCTCGGTCTCGGTGCGCAGCGCGGTGAGCGGGGTGCGCAGCTGGTGCGCGGCGTCGGCGAGGAAGGCCTTCTCGGCGGCGCTGGCGGCCATCACGCGGCCGAACAGGCCGTTCAGCGCGGTGATCAGCGGGGCCACCTCGCGCGGGATGTCGGGCTGCACGACGGCGCCCAGGTGGTCGGGCGAGCGGCGCTCGATGTCGGCGGACAGGCGCTCCACGGGGCGCAGGCTGCGGCCGATGCCCACCCAGCCCATCAGCGCCAGCACCAACGCCTCGAGCACCATCGCGCTGGTGGCGGCGGTGAGCACGGCGCGCTCGACGCCGTGGCGCTTGGCCAGCGTCTCGGCCACGCGCACCTCGCACATGCCTGCGAGCGGGTTCGCGTCGGCGTCGGCGGACGACGGCGTGCGGCAGGGCCAGGCGTGCAGCGCCACCCGCACGGGCTGGCCATGGTGCTGCGCGTCGGCGAAGTGCCAGGCGTCGGTGTCCCGCGGGCCGCCCACGCCGGCCAGGTCGGCGTCGCCGCCCAGCACGTTGTCGTCGGGGCCGAGCGCCACCCAGTAGACGCGGTCGTAGCGGTCGGCGCGCAGCACGCGGTCCATCTCGCCGGACACCGCCATCGACACGACGCCGCCCTTCTGCCCCACCAGGCCTTCCAGGGCCAGCGCGGTGCCGTCCAGGGAGTGATCGAGCGAATCGAGCGCGGGGCGCAGCGCCAGGCTGTAGAACACGCCGGCAGTGAGCGGCACCAGGAAGGCGAGCGGGAACACCAGCCACACGGCCAGCGACCGCCGGATGCTCGGGCCGGTGAGCTTCAGCAGCACGTCGTCACCGCTGTCGGGGGCCGCGGCCCGCCGTCCTGGATCAGGCTTCCTCGAGCAGGTAGCCGAAGCCGCGGATGGTGCGGATCTTCAGGCCGGCCGGCTCCAGCTTGGAGCGCAGGCGCGACACGTGCACCTCGATCGCGTTGTCGCTGGTGCTGCCGTCCCAGTTGGAGATGGCCGAGATGATCTGCTCCTTGGCCACGATCTTGCCGGTGCGGCTGAGCATGAAGTGCAGGATGGACCACTCGCGGCCGGCCAGCGACAGCTCCTGCTCGCCGATGAAGGCGCGGCGCGCCTCCAGGTCCATGCGCAGCATGCCCATCTGCAGCACGCTGCCGCCGCGCGCCTGGTTGCGGCGCACCAGCGCGCGCGAGCGAGCCACCAGCTCGGACAGGGCGAAGGGCTTGACCAGGTAGTCGTCCGCGCCGCTCTCCAGGCCGCGCACGCGGTCCTCGATGGCGTCGCGGGCCGTGAGCATCAGCACCGGCAGGTCGGAGCCCTGCGCGCGCACGCGCCGCAGGGTCTCGAACCCGTCGATGCCGGCCAGGCCGACGTCGAGGATCAGCAGGTCGTAAGGATCCTGCCGGACCGACACCGCCACGGGTTCGCCGCGCTCGGTGCAGTCGACGATCCAGCCCTGCGAACGCAGGGCACGGGCGGTGGAATCGGACAGCAGGGGATCGTCTTCGACAAGCAGGATGCGCACGGTCGGGGGTCCGGGGAGAAGGGGTTTCGGGGACCGTTGAACCATAGGAGGGCAGCCTCATTGACTGCTGAAGGATACCTGTAGTCAAGCTGTCTCGCCCGAGCCCGGCCCGGGCGCGGCGTCCGGGGTCGTCAACGTCGTCGTCGTCGTCGTCGCGGTCGTCGTTGGCGGGCACGCCGCCGGTCCCGCCACCGGCCGCTCCGCCGCCGCGACGGCCGCGTCGTCCTCCTCGTGCCAGCCGCGCGCGGCGGGCATCGCCACGCCGCGATGGCGCTCCTGCGCGAACAGCTCCTCCAGCTGCTGCCGGCCGGCCTTGGCCAGCGAGATCAGCTTGGACTCGTCGCGGAAGTGCGGCGCCATCGCGTGCAGCTGCTCCACCGAGTGCCGGCGGAATCGCATGGCGAGCGTGCGCGCGCGGTGCGGCTCCATGCCGAGGATCTCCAGCACGCTGCGGGCGCTCATGAGGGCCGCGTCCAGCGTCTCGCGCTCGATGTGCTTCACGCCGCGCTCGTTCAGCTGGTACCAGTGCTGCACGTTGCGCGCGCGGGCCACCAGCGTGGCCTGCGGGAAGTGCTGGCGCGCCAGGTCCACGATCTCCAGGCTGGCGTCGGCCGCATCCACGGCCACGACGATCACGCGCGCCTCGGCCGCGCCCGCGATGCGCAGCAGGTCCAGGCGCGTGGCATCGCCGTAGAACACGCGGAAGCCGAAGCGCCGCACGGCCTCCACCTGCTCCGCGTCGTGCTCCAGCACGGTGGCGGTGAGGCCGTTGGCGTACAGCAGCCGGCCGATGATCTGCCCGTAGCGGCCGAAGCCGGCGATCACCACCGGCGCGTGCTGCGCCTCGGCGATCTCGTCCATCTGCGGCTTGGGCAGGCAGCCCTCCAGGCGCGGCAGCCACCAGCGATCCACCACCAGCAGCAGCAGCGGCGACAGCAGCATCGACAGCGTGATGGCGGCGGTGAGCACCGCGGCCACCGGGTCGGCCACCACGTGCTCGCCCGCGGCGGCCTGCAGCACCACGAAGCCGAACTCGCCGCCCTGGGCCAGCAGGATCGTGAACACCGGCCGCTCCAGCCGCGGCACCGGCACCCCGCGCTCGATGCCCCACAGCACCAGCGCCTTGAGCGCCAGGAAACCCACCACCAGCGCGGCGATGCGGCCCGGGTACTGCAGTACCACCGACACGTCGATGCCCATGCCCACCGCGATGAAGAACAGGCCGAGCAGCAGGCCCTTGAACGGCTCCAGGTCGGTCTCCAGCTCGCGCCGGTACTCGCTCTCGGCCAGCAGCACGCCGGCCAGGAAGGCGCCGAGTGCCATCGACAGGCCCACCGACTGCATCAGCGCCGCGGTGCCCACCACCAGCGTGAGCGACGCGGCCGTGAAGATCTCGGGCGTCTGGCTGCGCGCGATCCAGCGCAGCGCGGGGCGCAGCAGCATCCGCCCGCCCAGCACGATGGCGCCGATCATGCCGAAGGCCTTGGCTGCGGCCATCCACGGGTTGCCGGCGGGCGAGCCGGCGTCGCCATCCGGCGCCAGCAGCGGGATCAGCGCCAGCAGCGGGATGGCCGCGATGTCCTGGAACAGCGACACGCTGAGGATGGCCTGCCCCGCGGTGGTGGCCATCGCGCCGCGCTCGGCCAGCACGGCCAGGCCGATGGCCGTGGACGACATGGCCAGCGCCGCACCCGCCACCACGGCGAAGCGCGCGGCCTCCGGCGTGCGGCCCGCGATCACCCACAGCACGCCGCCGATCAGCGCGGCGCTGCCCAGCAACTGCACCGAGCCCCAGCCGAAGATGGGCCGGCGCATGGCCCACAGCCGCTTGGGCTCCAGCTCCAGGCCCACCAGGAACAGCATCAGCACGACGCCGAACTCGCCCAGCTCCACGATCTGCGCCGGGTCGGTGACCAGCCGCAGGCCCCAGGGCCCGATGGCGAAGCCCGCGCCCAGGTAGCCGATGATCGCGCCCAGGCCCAGGCGGCGCGCCACGGGCACCGCGATGACGGCGGCGGCCAGGTAGACGAGGGTGGCGGTGAGCCAGGTACTGTGCATCGGGGCGTCGTGTGGAGGTCAGGCCGAGGGCGGCGCGTGCGCGCGCGCATGCTCGTGCGCGTCGGACTCGGCCAGCGTGGCCAGGTGGGCGGCGAACGCGGAGGCCTGGCGCTCCACCTCGGCCGCCTCCACGCGGTGCGCGGCGTGCAGCACGCGCGGGGTGAGGAACCGCATGCCGGTGAGCGCGGCGGTCTGGCGATACAGGGGCAGGTAGTCGTCGAACGGGCGGTCGTGCGTGCCGCCGGGGCGGTAGGCCTCCTCGGGGCTGCCGGTGGACACGGCCAGCAGCAGCCGCTTGCCGTGCAGCATGTGGCCGCCGGGGCCGTAAGCCCAGCCGTGCGCCAGCACCTCGTCCATCCACAGCTTCATCAGCGCCGGCATGGCGTACCACTGGATGGGGTGCAGCCACACCACCGTGCGGGCGGCCACCAGGGCCTGCTGCTCGGCCTCCACGTCCACCAGGAAGTCGGGGTAGAGCGCGTACAGGTCGCGCACCGCCACGCCCCGGTCGGCCACCCGCCGCGCGTGCACCAGGAACGCGCGGTTGACGCGCGAACGGGCCAGGTCGGGATGGGCGGCGATCACCAGCACGGAACTCATGGCGCCCGATTGTGGCGGCATCGGCCGCCGGGAGGCCCTAACATCGGGCCGGGAGACATCCTGGAGGAACACGAGATGCCCGTGATCGTCGTCGCCAACCCGAAGGGGGGCGTTGGCAAGAGCACGCTGTCCACGAACATCGCCGGCTGGCTGGCCCGCCAGGGCCGCACGGTGGCGCTGGGCGACCTGGACCGCCAGCAGTCGTCGCGCCAGTGGCTGGACATCCGGCCGCCGCAGCTGCCGGTCATCCGCCCGTGGGACATCACGCCGCACGACGTGGCCCGGCCGCCCGCGGGCACCACCGACATGATCATCGACACGCCGGCCGGCCTGAAGGGCCAGCGCCTGGACGCGGTGATGCGCGTGGCCAACGTGGTGGTGGTGCCGCTGCAGCCCAGCCTGTTCGACATGCAGGCCACGCACCACTTCCTGGGCGAGCTGCGCGAGCACCGGCGCGCGCTGCAGGTGCAGGTGGGCCTGGTGGCGATGCGGGTGAAGGACCACACGCAGTCGCAGGAGCGCCTGCACGAGTTCGTCGCCGGCCTGGGCGTGCCGCTGGTGGCCAGCCTGCGCGACACGCAGAACTACGTGCACCTGGCCGCGCACGGCCTCACGTTGTTCGACGTGGCCCCGGGCCGCGTGGAGCGCGACCTGGCCCAGTTCCAGCCGCTGACCGCCTGGCTGGCCGGGGCCATGGCATGACGCTGGACGACCTGCCGGGCCGCATCGGCCAGCCGCTGGGCACCAGCGACTGGATCGTGATCGACGCCGCCCGCATCCAGGGCTTCGCCGACGCCACGCTGGATCACCAGTGGATCCACCTGGACGCCACGCGCGCCGCCGCGGGCCCCTATGGCGGCCCGATCGCGCACGGCTTCCTCACGCTGTCGCTGCTCAGCGCCATGGCCACCACGGCGTTCTCGGTGGCGGGCGCGCGCATGGGGGTCAACTACGGCCTGAACCGCGTGCGCTTTCCCGCCGCCGTGCCCGCGGGCGGGCGCGTGCGGGGGCACTTCGTGCTGCAGTCCCTCGAGCCGATCGACGGCGGCGTGCAACTGGTGCTGGCCGTCACGGTCGACTGCGAGGGCGTGGGCAAGCCGGTGTGCGTGGCGGAGTGGGTGCTGCGCTACCTGAGGTGAGCGGGGCCGGGATCACTCCGCCGTCGCCGGATCGATCACCGTCCGCACCCGCGAGATCCGGTTCGCCGGGAACCCGCCCAGCTCCGCGTGCTGGCGGATGGCGGCCTCGTCCTCGGCCTGGTAGACGCAGTAGATCCGGTCGTCGGTGACGTAGCTGTGGATCCACTGGATGCCCGGGCCCAGGCGATCCAGCACGCCGCAGGATTTCTGGGAGATGGCCTTCAGGTCGCCGCCGGTCAGCTGGCCGGCGCCGGGGATGTCGCGCTCGATGACGAACTTGGGCATGGTGGGCTCCTTCGTTTCAACAGGGGTTGGGGTGGCTGGAGCATCGCCCGGCCCCCTGGAAGTGCGCATCACGTCGGCATGAAATCCGTCTAAATTCGGTCTTCATGGCCCTGCGCTACCGCTTCGACGATTACGAGCTGCGCCCGGCGGAGCACCGCCTGCTGCGCGGCGGCGTGGACGTGCCGCTCACCGCCCGCGCCACCGCGCTGCTGCTGGCGCTGGTGGAGCGCGCGGGCGAGCTGCGCTCGCGCGACGACCTGATGAGCCGGGTGTGGGGGGGGCGCGTCGTGGAGGAGAACAACCTGGCCGTCCAGGTGGGCGCGCTGCGCCGGGCGCTCGGCCCGGAGGCCATCTCCAACATCCCGGGCATGGGCTACCGCTTCACGCGCGAGGTGACGGTGCTGGCGCCTCCGGAGGCCAGCACGGACGTGAGCGCGGACGCGGCCGGCGGCGGGGCCGGCGGGCCCGGCGAGCCCGCCGCGGTGCCCGGCAACCTGCCGGCGCGCGCCGCGCCGCTCATCGGCCGCGACGCCCCGCTCGACGCGCTGTCGGCCCTGGTGGCCACGCAGCCCCTGATCACGATCCACGGCGGCCCGGGCCTGGGCAAGACCAGCCTCGCCCGCGCGCTGGCGCTGCGCGAGCGCGCGGGCGGCCGCTTCCCCGACGGGGTGTTCTGGGTCGACCTGGTGCCGGTCGCGGTGGATGTCGAGGGCGTGGACGCGCAGGCCGACGCCATCGCCGCCGCCATCGCCCGTGCCCTGGACCTGAAGACGCCGCTGTCCGCCGGCGACCGCCCCGCCGCGCTGGCTCGGCGCCTGCGCCACCTGGCGCTGCTGCTGGTGCTGGACAACGCCGAGCACCTGCTGGAGGCCGTGGCGCGCATCGCCCACGGGCTGGTGGGCGAGACGGCGCGTCTGGCGCTGGTCGTCACCAGCCAGGTGCCGCTGCAAGGCGGCATCGAGCGGCTGTTCCGGCTGGAGCCGCTGGCGCTGCCGCCGCTCGGATCTGCGCCCACGCAGGCGCGTGCCAGCGCGGCCTGGCAGCTGTTCGCCGCCTGCGCCGCGCGGGCCGACGCCCCGCTGCGCGACGACGACACGGCCGCGGAGGCCGCGGCGGCCATCTGCCGCCAGCTGGATGGCAACCCGCTGGCCATCGAGCTGGCCGCCGCGCGCCTGCCGGCCCTCGGCCTGGACGGCCTGGCCGCCCGCCTGGGGCAGCGGCTGGCGCTGCTGGCGCCGTCGCCACCGGTGCAGCCGTCGCGCGGCAACGCGCTGGCCATCGCGATGGACTGGAGCCACGAGCTGCTGTCGCCGCAGGAGCGGCGCGTCTTCCGCCGCCTGGGCGTGTTCCCGCACACGTTCACGCTGGAGGCGGCGGTGCGCGTGGCCGCGGAGCCCGGCCCGCAGGGTGCGGACGACGCCACGCGCGACGCCGCCACCGTGCTGGCGCTGGTGGCGCGATCGCTGGTGGCCGTGGCGGCCCATGGCGACACGCCGCGATATCGCCTGACCGAGACCAGCCGCCTCTACGCGATAGCGCAACTGGACGCGGCGGGCGAGACCGCCGCCACGCGCGCCGCGTTCCGGGCGGCGATGATCCAGCTGCTCGCGCAGGCCGAAGCGGCGTGGTGGTCGGAGCGTCGCGAGAGCTGGCGCGCGCGCCTGGCGCCCGAGATCGACAACGTGCGCGCGGCGCTGGCCAGCGCCGTCGCGGAGGACCTGCCGGCCGCGCTGGCCCTGTTCGCGGTGGCGTGGCCGGTCCACGACGCGCTGGCCCTGCAGTCGGAGGCGCGTCCGCTGGGCGAGGCGTTGGTGCACCGCTTGTCGCAGGGTTTGCCAGAACAGCCGCCGCGCCCGCTGCAGGCGCGCGTCTGGTATGCACTCGCGCGCCTGCTGTCCCAAGACTACCCGCAGCGCGCCCGCGACGCCGCGGAGCGCGCGGCCGCGCTGGCGCGCGAGGACGGCGACGCGCGGCTGGAATGCCTGGCCCTGTCGGAGTACGCGTTCAACTGGCGCGTGGCGCATCCCCGGGCCACGGAGGCCCTGGCGCGTGCCCGCGCGCTGGTGGCGCCGGCGTTCGAGCCGATGGTGCACGTGCGCTATCTCAACGCCGACGCGCTGATGCACCTGCTGGCGGGCGACTGGCCCGCTGCGCGTGCCGGCCACCGGGCCATCGCGGCCCTGGCCGCCCGGCTCGGCTCGCGAGAGGTCTCGGACACCGCGATGCTGAACCTGGCCGACATGGAGCGCGCCGCCGGCTGCGTGGACGAGGCGGTCCGCCTGGGCGAGCTGCTGGCCGAGCGCATGCGTGACGATGCGCCCTCGTCCAACCTGGCCACCGCGATGTCCAACCTGGTGGGCGCCCTGGCCGCGCTCGGGGACGATGCCGCGACGGCGCGCGCCTTCGCCGTGGGCCGGGACTGCTTCCGCCGCCTGGGCCATCGCGCCGCGGACACGTGCCTGTGGTCGGCGATGGACGCGCCGGCGCTGCTGCATGCGCGCAGCGGCCGGCTGGCGCTGGCCGCCCGCCTGGCGGGCGCGTCAGACCGGGCGTACCGGGACCATGGCCAGCACCACCGCCAGCCGAACGAGGCCGCCGACCGGGCCGCGCTGGAGGCGCTGCTGGCCGATGCGCTGCCAGCGGAGGAGCGCCTGCGCCTGCAGGCGGAAGGGGAAGGCCTGGACATCGACGACGCGATGGCGCTGGCCTTCGATTCGGCGGTGGAGGACGGCTGAGCGCGGGGCCCGCGGCCGGGCGCCGTCAGCTGGCGTGCGGCGCCAGCTGCAGCGCGCTCACCAGCGCCTCGCCGATCGCCTCGCTGGAGCGCGGGTTCAGGCCGGTGATGAGGTTGCCGTCGTGCTCGATGTGCGACACCATCGGCAGCAGCGCCTTGTGGTACCGCGCGCCCTGCTGCTCCATCGCGTCCTCCAGCAGGAACGGCACCTTGTCGTGCAGGCCGGCCAGACGCTCCTCGATGTTGGAGAACCCGGTGGCGCGGCGGCCTTCCAGGAACGGTCGGCCGTCCGCACGGCGCGCGTGCACCAGCGCGGCGGGCCCGTGGCACACCGCCGCGACCACGCGGCCGGCCTCGTCCTGGCGCGCCAGCATCCGTTGCAGCGTGGCGTCCTGGGCCAGGTCCACCAGCGGGCCATGGCCGCCCGGCAGGTAGATGGCATCGAACGTCTCGCCCGCCACCGAGGCGAGCGTCACGCTGCTGCGCAGCGCGTCCAGGGCGGGCGCCCATTCGCGGCGCTGGTCGTCGTCGGGGGCCGACTTCTCGTCGATGGGCACGGCGCCGCCCTGGGGCGACGCCACCACGACGTCCAGCCCGGCTCGGCGGCAGGCCAGGTAGGGGACGGCGAATTCCTCGGCCCACAGGCCGGTGGGGTGGCCCGAAGGCAGGCGGTTGCAGCTGGTGGCGACGAAGAGGACGCGCATGGGGAGGGCTCCAGGGGGATGTTGACCGGGCATCCTTGGCAATCGGGCGACCCGTGCCGGCGAGGGGTGCGCGCCGATGCGCCTAGGCTGTGAAGGGGTACAGCTGGACATTGGCGGGGCGCGGGCGCAGGCTTTCCGCCTGGCAAGTCCGCCGCCGGGCGCCAACCTTGCCTCGTGTCGAGCCACCCTTGCACCCTGGAGAAGCACGCCATGACCCACGCCCTGTTCTCGTTCGCGGACCACGACATCGCCGTCCGCGCGGCCGACCGCCTCGTGCGCGAAGGCCTGGCCTCCGACGACACCGTGCGCCTGCTCTCGCGCCAGTCCGGCCTGGTGGCCAGCGGCGTGGCCGAGGCCGACGAGCTCGTCACCGGCGGCTTCCTCACCAGCCTCTACGGGTTGTTCGACGGCATCTTCCAGCGCGACCAGACCTCGCAGCACGCGCAGGCGTACGGCGTGCACCTGGAGCAGGGCGGCTCGGTGCTGTGCGTGCAGGCCGAGACGCTGGACATGCGCGAGGCCATCGAGCGCGTGCTGGACCAGGAGGGTTGCCTGAAGCACAGCGGCTGGAGCCGGGCGCAGGTGCCGGTGGCCTGAAGCGACAGGGGCAAGACCTGGCCCCCAGGTGGACTACCATCTCGTTTCTCAGAAGAACGAGCGGGAACCTCCATGAAAGTCTTGCTGGTCGACGACCATCCGTTGATCCTGTCGGCGCTGCAGTCGATGATCCAGGGCCTGCACGCCGACGTGGAGGTCACCGCGGTGGGCAGCGCCGCGGCCGCGCGCTCGGCGCTGGCCAGCGGCACGGAGTTCGACCTCGTGCTGCTGGACCTGCAGCTGGGCGACGCCAGCGGGTTCGACGTGCTGGTGGAGATGCGCAAGGCGCATCCCGCGCTGCCGGTGGTGGTCATCTCCGCGTCCGACCGCGCCAGCGACGTGATCCAGTCCATCGACCTGGGCGCCATGGGCTTCGTGCCCAAGCGCGCGTCGAACGAGACCCTGCTCGAGGCCCTGCGCCTGGTGATGTCGGGCGGCATCTACGTGCCGCCGATGCAGCTCGGCATGGAAGGCAACCTGCATTCGGCCGTGCCGTCCGCCGCCATTCCCGCGGCCGAGTCGGCGCCGTACCAGACCGCGCCGTCGTTCGAGGAACTGGGCCTGACCCCGCGCCAGTCGGACGTGCTGATGCAGCTGCTGCAGGGCAAGCCCAACAAGGAGATCGCGCGCCGCCTGGGGCTGTCCGTGGAAACCGTCAAGGACCACGTGCAGGCCGTGCTGCGCACGCTGGGCGTGAGCTCGCGCACGCAGGCGGTGCTGGCGGTGAGCCAGATGTCGCAGGCCCGGCTGGGCCTGCCGGGTTTCGGCCTGCCGCCGCGCGCCCGCTGAGCCGGCCCCCGCACGCTGGTCCGCTGACGTGCTGACGCCGGCCCCGGAGCCGCCGCTCTCCGACCAGACCGACCACCTCCAGGCCTTCGCGTCCACGGGCCTGCTGGGCAACGCCATCGGCGCCGTGGTGGTGGTGGCGCTGTTCTGGTCGCGCCTGCCGCTGGCCGTGGCGGTCGGCTGGAGCGGGGTGTTCGCCGTGGCGCTGGGCTTGCGCGCGGTGATGTCGTGGCGCTACCGCCGCCACTGGCGCGCGCACCCCGAGCGACTGCCCGCCTGGCGCCGCGCCTACCTGGGCGGCGTCATGGCCACCGGCGCCCTGTGGGGCGTGGCCGTGTGGCTGTTCTGGCCGCATGGCCAGCACCTGCAGCAGACCGCGCTGCTCATCACCGTCTACAGCTACTGCCTGTCCGCGGTGCCCGCGCTGGCCACGCAGATGCGCGCGTTCCTCGCGTTCATCGCGCTCACGTTCGTGCCCACGGTGATCCGCATCGCGCTCACCGGCACGCTGGAGGGCTGGGAGCTGGCGGGCATCCTGCTGCTGATCTTCGGCATGTCGATGTCGCTCGGGCGCAGCTACCAGCGCGCGTTCCAGAACCTGCGCACGCTGAAGGACCAGGGCCAGGAGCTGAACGCGCAGCTGCAGGTGGAGAAGGCCGCGGCCGAGCGCGCGCGCCGCGAGGCCGAGACGGCCAATCGCGCCAAGACGCAGTTCTTCGCCGCTGCCAGCCACGACCTGCGCCAGCCGCTGCACGCGCTCGGCCTGTTCGCCGAGGCGCTGCGCCACCGCGTGGGCGCGGACGACGAGGTGGCGCACCTGGTGCACAGCATCAACGCCTCCGTCGACGCGCTGGAGGGCCTGTTCTCCGAGCTGCTGGACATCACCAAGATCGACACGGGCGGCGTGGAATCGCGCCCCGAGCCCGTGCCCCTGGACACGCTGTTCGCGCGCCTCAGGCTGCACTTCGAGCCGGTGGCGTTCGAGAAGGGCCTGCAGCTGCACTTCCACGGCGGCCAGCACGTGGCGCAGGCCGACCCCGTGCTGCTGGACCGCGTGCTGCGCAACCTGCTGTCCAACGCCATCCGCTACACGCGCGACGGCGGCGTGCTGGTGGCCGCGCGGCGCCGCGCCCCCGCACTGCTGCTGCAGGTGTTCGATACCGGGGTGGGTATCTGCGAGGCGGAGCAGGAGCGCGTGTTCGAGGAGTTCTACCAGGTGGCCGACGACACCCGCAGCGCGTTCCCCGAGGTGGGCCAGCGCAAGGGCCTGGGCCTGGGCCTGGCCATCGTGCGGCGCCTCGCCCGCGTGATGGGCGCGCCGCTGGGGCTGCGCAGCACGCCCGGGCGCGGCACGGTCTTCTCCCTCACCGTGCCGGTGGGCGTGCGCCCGCGTCCGGCCGCGCCCGAGCCCCCGCGCAGCCGCGCGCTGGGCCTGACGCTGGAACGCCGCACGATCGTCGTCGTGGAGGACGACCCCGCCGTGCGCGCCGGCCTGGAGGTGCTGCTGAAGAGCTGGGGCGCGATGGTGGTGTCCTTCGAGGCGGCCACCAACGCCATGCAATGGGCGTCCGCGGTGGATCCCGCGCTGCTCGTGCCGGACCTAGTGATCGTCGATTTCCGGCTGGAGAGCGGCCACACCGGGGTGGAGGTCATCGACCACCTGCGCACGGTCTTCGGTCCGGCGTTGCCGGCGGTGATCGTCACGGGCAGCCTGATGGCAGGGCACGAGGCGGAGGCGCAGGTGCACGGCTTCCACCTGCTGCTGAAGCCGGTGGTGCCCGCCAAGCTGCGGGCGATGATCGCGTTCAAGCTGGGGCAGCGCTAGGGCGCGCTGCCGCGTCGTCAGGCCGCGGCTTCGGCTTCGGCTTCGGCTTCCACCGGCACGTACGACAGCCGCACGTAGATCGGCGCGAAGGCCTCGGCCTGCGTGATCTCCAGCAGGCGTTCCTTGGCCAGCTCCAGCATCGCGATGAAGGTGACCACCATCACGGCGGGGCCGCGGGCCACCTCGAACAGGTCCTGGAACTCGACGAAGCGCACGCCCTGCAGCGTGCGCAGCACCTTGGTCATGTGCTCGCGCACCGACAGCTGCTCGCGCGAGATGTGGTGGTGCTGGTGCAGCCGCGCGCGCTTGAGGATGTCCGCCCAGGCCTCGCGCAGGTCCACCACCTCCACGTCCGGGAAGCGCGGCGCGAGCGACTGCTCGATCACCACCTGCGCCCGCAGGAAATCGCGGCCCAGCACGGGCATCGCGTCCAGGCGCGCAGCGGCGAGCTTCATCTGCTCGTACTCCAGCAGGCGGCGCACCAGCTCGGCCCGCGGGTCCTCCACTTCCTGGCCGTCGTCCGTCACCTTGGGCGGCAGCAGCATCCGCGACTTGATCTCGATCAGCATCGCGGCCATCAGCAGGTACTCGGACGCGAGTTCGAGGTTGTGCTGGCGGATCTGCTCGACGTAGCTGAGGTACTGGCGCGTGACGTCGGCCAGCGGGATGTCGAAGATGTTGAAGTTCTGCTTGCGGATCAGGTACAGCAGCAGGTCCAGCGGGCCTTCGAAGGTCTCGAGGAAGACCTCCAGCGCATCCGGCGGGATGTACAGGTCCGTCGGCATCTTGAACAGCGGCTCGCCATACAGGCGCGCCAGCGCCACGCCATCCACCGTGGCGGGCGAGCCGGCCACCGCCGGGGCGGTGTCGGCGCTGTCGGGCAGGCCGTGGGCGGCGTCGTCGCGCTCGGGCGACGCGGCCGCGTCCGTGCTCACTTGGCCTTGGTCTGGTAGACGTAGGGCTGTTGCGGCACGCGCGCCTGGCCGAAGTCGGCGATCTCGTCACGGTCCAGCTGGCGGTCCCACAGCAGGGCGCGGCCGGCGCGCTGCTCGGCCTCGGTGGTGGGGCGATCGTGCTTCAGCTGCTCGATGAACTGGGTGGCGTCGGATTGGTAGGGTTTCCAGAACAGCGGCATGGCGTTGGGGCGGGGAGCGACGGGGAAAGCGCCGATTTTACGGGATGGTGGTGCCCGGACCTAGACGGTTGTCATCCAGCGAGCCAGGTCGTCCGCCAGGGCGTGCCGAACCTGCTCGTCGTTGCGCCCGCTGCTGGCGCGGACGTGGAACGAATGGTCCGCGTCATCCACCACCACCAGCGTCGCCCGTTCGCCCAGGGGCTGCACCACGCCACGCAGCAGGGCCAGGTCGGCCAGCGCGTCGCGGGTGCCTTGCAGGAACAGCATCGGCACCTGCACCTGCGAGAGGTGGTCCGCGCGCTCGGTGGCCGGCTTGTCGGCGGGATGCAGCGGGAAGCCGACGAAGGCGAGGCCGCGCACGCCCGGCAGCGGCTCGGCGGCCTGCGCCTGCGAGGTCATGCGCCCGCCGAAGGACTTGCCGCCGGCGAACAGGGGCAAGTCGGGGAACTGTTGCTGCGCCAGGGCCACCGCCGCCCGCACCGCTGCGGTGGCCACGGCCGGACGATCGGTGCGCTTCGAGCCGTTCTCCATGAACGGGAACTGGTAGCGCAGGGTGGCGATGCCCCGTGCGGCGAGGTCGTCCGACAACGCGGCCATGAAGGCGTGCGTCATGCCGGCGCCGGCGCCGTGGGCGAAGACGTAGGCCGCGCGCGCGTCGGGCGGCCGGATCGCCAGCGCGGAGACGGGGCCCTGGTCGGGGATGGGCAGGGTGAGGGCGGTGGGCGCGGTCATGACGCGATGATGCGGCAGCGCGCGCGGCTCACTTCTTGCCGATCTCGCGCCAGCTCTTCTCCTGCAGCTCGACGCCGTGCTTCTTCGCGGCCGCCTGGATGTGCTTCCACGCCTCGTCGCGCTCGGCGTCGGTCACGCCTTCCACCTGGTTGAAGCGCGAGACGGCATTGCGCACGTGGGACGCGTTCTCCAGCGGCTCCTTGCGCTGCTTCGGGAAGGCGAACTGGCGGTTGTCGAGGGCATCGCGGTGCGCGGCGTCGAGGGTGCTCATGGCGGGACTCCTGTCGATGGGAAGGATCCTGCCGACGCGGCAACGCGCGTGCCGGGGTGGCGCGCACCGGGTCAGCGATTCGAAGCCGTGCCTCGGTTCCGGGATTCACATCCGGGTGAGGTCGTTCATCCAGTTGGTGTCCCAGCTGCGACCGCCGTCGCGCGAGAACGCCTGCTCCCAGTGCGCGTGGTCGGCGTCGATGCGCTGCCAGGTGTAGCGCACGCGCAGGGCGATGCCGTCGATCACGTCGTCGCACTCGAACGTGCCCGTGTCGCCGTGGAACGCCCCCACCACGGGGGCCTGCAGCAGGCCGGTGGCGGGGTCGAGGCCACCGTCGCGATTGGACATCCAGAAGAGGCTCCAGCGGCGGCTCTGCGGGCTGTAGATCCGCAGCGTCATGCCGACGAAGCCGGGGCGCCACGTGGGCGAGGTGAAGTCGTCGAGGTTGCCGATGCCGCCAGGCAGCGGGCGCACGGTGGACTCGGCCTCGAAGGTCTCCCAGGGCGACGCCATGTCCAGCAGGTGCACGCGCTTGCGGTTGGCCAGGCGCCAGTGGCCGTGCAGGAAGTCGAAGTCGTGGCGGCCGTCGAGGGGGGCGGTGTCGGTCATGGCAGCTCCTGGTGCAGCAGGGGTGGTGGTGGAGGGAATCGGTTGCGCGCTTGCCGCGTGTGCGGGCTTCCAGCCCAGCACCACGGTGGCCACCGCGCCCGCCATCAGCAGCGGCCCGGTGACGCGCAGCATCCACGCCGTCGTGTTGGCGCTGGCGCCGCCCGCGCCCGCCAGCCGGCGCGTGCCCGCGGAGACCACCGCGACCGTGCCGTACACCGTCACCTGGGTGGCGGCGATGATGGCGGAGAGCGTCAGCGCCTGCGCCAGCGGGGCGCGCGTGCCGGCGTGCATGTAGGCCGGGAACACGGCCAGCGTGAACGCGTAGGCCTTGGGGTTGAGCAGGCAGGTGAGCATCGCGCGGGCGAACACGCGCGCGGGCGTGGGCGGCGCGGGCGGGTGCGCGTCGTGGCGCGCGCCCGGGCCGGAGCCCGGCGACGACGGGCGAGCCGCGCGCCACAGCGTCCAGCCCACCCACGTCATGTAGGCGGCTCCCGCCACCAGCAGCGCGTCGAACGCGGCGGGCCAGAGGGCCAGCAGCACGGCCAGGCCGGTGAAGGCGACGGCCACGTGCACGACGCCGCCGGCCACGATGCCGGCCACGGCCAGGAGGCCCGAGCGCAGCCCGCCCACCAGGGCGTTGGTGCCCACGTAGGCCATGTCCATGCCGGGCAGCGCGATGATGCCGAAGACGAGGGCGAAGAACAGCCACAGGTCGGGCGAGGGGGCGGAAGGGGCGATCACGGCGGCAGGCTCCTGTGGGATGGGGATGACGTGCCGCCACTGTAGGAACGTCATAGGACACAATCTGACCTGTTTCGCGCCGGCCTGATCTACGATGTGCGCATGAGCAAACCCGTGAGGCGCGTGCTGGCCGTGCTGGAGGTGCTGCAGGCCGAGCCGCTGCGCGTCACCGGCGCCGAGCTGGCGCGCCGCACCGGCGTGGATGGCCGCACCATCCGCCGCTACATCGCCCACCTGGTGGACCTGGGCGTGCCCATCGACGCCGAGCGCGGCCGCGATGGCGGCTACGCGCTGGCCCCCGGGTACAAGCTGCCGCCGATGATGTTCAGCCCCGACGAGGCCCTGGCATTGGCCGTCGGCCTGCGCGCCGCGGGACAGATCGGGTTGGCGGGCATCACGCCCTCGGTGGCCAGCACGCAGGCCAAGCTGGAGCGCGTGATGCCCAAGGACGTGCGGCGCAAGCTGCGCGACATCGACCGCACGGTGGCGATGGACTTCGCGCGCCCGTTCGCGGAAGGCAACAGCGAGGCGCTGGCCACGCTCAGCGGCGCCGCGCGCGCGCAGCAGCGCGTGCACCTGCGCTATCGCAGCGGCCCGGGCGCGCAGAGCGAGCGCGACGTCGACCCGTACGGCGTGGCCTACCGCGGCGGCGCCTGGTACGCGGTGGGGTATTGCCACCTGCGCCGCGACCTGCGCTCGTTCCGCCTGGACCGCATCGACGAGGTGCACCCGCTGCCGGCCAGCTTCGGGCGCCCGGAGGGCTTCGACGTGCTGGCCTGGCTCGCCACCGCCATCGCCACGCTGCCGCGCGCGCATGCGGTGGAGGTGCTGCTGCACACCGACCTGGCCCTGGCCCGGCGCCACCTCCGCCCCGAGCTGGCGCAGCTGGACGAGGCCCGCGGCGGGGGCGTGCGCCTGCGCGCGCAGGTGGACGAGCTGGTGTGGATGGCGCGCGACCTGGCGCGCCTGCCGTTCGGGTTCACCATCGTGAAGCCCGCGGCGCTGCGCACCGCGCTGGCGGCGCACGTCGCCTGGTTGACGCAGCAACTCGGTTGAAGTCGTCGCCCCGGGTTATATACCCCCATAGGGTATGCAGTCGACGCATGTCCTGTCGCATCCCCAAGCGCTTCCAGGGCATACCCGTAGGGGTTCATTCAGGTCCCTGCAAGAGGTGGCCTTGGATAGAGTCGGCCCGCATCTCCCGTTGAGCTGTGGAACGGGAGAGGTGCACCACTCCAAGACATATCCCTTCCCGGAGGTCCTTTCCATGTTTTCCCGATTCCAGCGGCACCTGCTGTCGCTCGCCACGGCGATGCTCGCCACGAGCGCAGCCCACGCCGCGGCGCCGATGATCAACGAGGGTTTCGACAACGTCGGCGCGCTGGCCTCCCAAGGCTGGGTGATGTCCAACAACAGCTCGCCGGCCGGCTCCACCACCTGGTACCAGGACGTGCAGAGCCCGTTCATGGCGATGACCTCCCACGACGGCGCGAGCAACTCGTTCATCGCCGCCAACTACGACTCCGCCAGCGCCGGCGGCATGATCGACAACTGGCTCATCACGCCCACGTTCTCCACCGCCGTCGGCGGCACCGTGACGTTCTGGGCGCAGGGCGCGGCCGACGCCGGCTACGCCGACACCTTCAAGGTGGGCTTCAGCGACGGCAGCAGCGCCATCGGGGCCTTCACCACCGGCGCGCTGGTCACGGCCACGCAAGGCACCTGGACGGAGTACTCGTTCACGTTCTCCGGCATGGGCGCGGGCTCGGTCGGCCGCTTCGCCATCGAGTACACGGGCGCTGCCGACGGCTCCGACATGCTGGGCATCGACCGCCTGCAGATCGCCGCCGTGCCCGAGCCCGCCACCACGCTGATGCTGGGCGTCGGCCTGCTGGGCCTGGCCGCCTCGCGCCGCCGCCGCGCCGCGCGTTGATGCACGCCACGTTGGCGCGCACCCCTCCCTTCAAGGATCAAGGAACCTCTTCCATGTCGACCCTGATGAAGTCCTGCACGGCGAGCCTGCTGCTCGCCGTGTCGTTCGCGGCCAGCGCCGCGGACACCCCCGCCGTCGATGGCCAGGTGGCCGTGCGCGATGCCGCCACCGGCCAGCTGCGCACCCCCACCGCCGCCGAGATGAAGGCCCTGCAGGCCAGCGGCGTGCAGCTTGCCGCCGCCACCAAGACCGGCAAGGGCCAGCCCCTGGGCACCAAGACGCACCACCACGCGAACGGCGCCACTGGCGCGCGCCTGACCAACGAGTTCCTGTCGGCCTCCGTGATCGTCAGGCAGCCCGATGGCCGCCTGGTCGAGTACTGCCTGCAGTCCGCCGACGCCGCCGCCGACACCGCGGCCGCCGATCGCGCCCTTCCCACGGAGTGAACCCATGAGCCGATTCACCCTTTCCGCCATCGCCGCGGCCACGCTGTCCCTCGTCGCCGTGGCCTCGCAGGCCGCCACCATCCAGATCACCAGCCGCGACCCGGCGGGCGTGGGCTTCAACGACACGACGCCCGTGTCGCCCGTGGGCGGCAACACCGGCACGACGCTCGGCGAACAGCGCATGAACGTCTACAAGTACGTCGCGCACATCTGGGAACAGAACCTGGACAGCGACGTCGTCATCACCGTCAACGCGGGCTGGGAAGCCCTCACCTGCACGTCCACCAGCGCCACGCTGGGCAGCGCGGGCGCCTGGAACATCTGGCACGACTTCCCCGGAGGCGTGCCCGGCACCTGGTATCCCCAGGCGCTGGCCAACAAGCTGGCACACGTGAACCTGTCCGCGGGCGTGCCGCCGGGCCCGTCCGGCTACGACAACGTCGACATCAAGACCCAGTTCAACGTCAACCTCGGCAAGCCGGGCTGCCTGGACAACACGCCGTTCTACCTGGGCCTGGACGGCAACGCCGGCACCCAGGTGAACTTCGTCGAGACCCTGCTGCACGAGCTGGGCCACGGCCTGGGCTTCTCCGTGCTGACGGTGGACACGAGCACCGGCAACCGCCTGAACAGCGACGGCACCGCCTACGTCGCCGTCGGGGGCGTCCCCAGCATCTGGGAAGGCTTCATGTACGACAACACGGCCGGCAAGCTGTGGCTGGACATGACGGCCCTGGAGCGCAAGAACTCGGCCATCAACCCGCTGAAGCTGGCGTGGAAGAGCGCGCCGATGTCCGCAGCCGCGGCCGTCACGCTGGGCTACGTGCCGTCGATGAAGGTGGCCACGCCGGCGCCCACGGGCTCGGGCTTCTACGACTACGGCACCGCCTCGTTCGGCGCCGTGGTTCAGACGGGCGCCAACTTCGGCGCGCTGGCCACCGTGCCGGCCGACCCGGTGAACGGCGCGGGCTGCCTGGCCTTCTCGCCGGCGGTCGCGGCCGCCGTGAACGGCAAGGTCGCCATCATCGACCGCGGCACCTGCTCGTTCACCGTCAAGGCCAAGAACGCGCAGAACGCGGGTGCTGTGGGCGTGATCATCGCCAACAACGCCGCGGGCGCGGCCCCCGGCCTGGGTGGCAGCGACGCGACGGTCGTGATCCCCACCGTCAGCGTCTCGCAGGCGGACGGCGTCACGCTGAAGCAGGTGGTGGTGGACGCGGCCAAGTACGGCTCGCGCAGCAAGCCCGGCGTGGCCACCAGCGCGTTCGCGCTGGACACGTCCCGCAAGGCCGGTGCCGACAGCGCGGGTCGCCCGCTGCTGTACACGCCGAACCCGCGCGTGGCCGGCTCGTCGGTGTCGCACTGGGATGTCAGCGCGTCGCGCAACCAGCTGATGGAACCCGCGATCACGCCGGACCTGACGACCACCGTCACGCCGCCGATCGACCTCACCAAGCCGCTGCTGCAGGACCTCGGCTGGTAAGCCGCGACTGGGCAGAGCGACCCCGAGGGGCCGCGCCGCGAGGCGCGGCCCTTTTTTCATGCCGGGCGCTTGACGCGAACGATTACAAGCGTAAACAATGCGGCCATGCCGACGAACGACACGCCGCCACCGCCCGCGCTCTCCGAGGCCGAGGCCCGCATCATGGAGGTGCTGTGGCGCCGCCACCCGCTGGCCGCGGACGAGATCCTGGGGGCCCTGCGCGGCGAACCCGTCTGGCAGCTGGCCACGGTCAAGACGCTGGTGAACCGCCTGCTGGGCAAGGGCGCCATCGACGCCGACAAGGACGGCCGCCGCTTCCTCTATCGCCCGGTGCTGCAGCGCGAGGACTGGCTGGCCCAGGAGAGCCAGGGCTTCCTCGAGCGCCTGTTCCAGGGCCGCGTGGCCCCGCTGGTGGCGCACTTCGCCCGCCACCGCAAGTTGAAGAAGAGCGACCTCGAGGCCCTGCGCCGGTTGCTGGAGGAGAACGACCGTGGTGGTTGAACAGGCGTGGCGCCTGCTGTGGGCGCAGAACAGCGCGCTCGCGTGCGCGGGGCTGCTTCTGCTCGCGGCGCGGCCCCTGCTGGCGCGCGTGCTGGGCGTGCGCGCCGCGTACGGCGCGTGGCTTGCGCTGCCGTGCGCGCTCGCCGGTGTCGGCATGGCGTGCGCCTGGCCGTGGCTCGGGTCGCCGCTGGCGGTGGCCTCGCGCGTTGGCCTCGCGTCGCAGGTCGTGCCCGCGGCGTGGCCCGTGCGCTCGCAGCTCGACGTGGGCACAGGGCCGCACGGCCTGTCGGGCGCATTGCTCGTCGCCTGGGCGTGCGGCGTGCTCATGATGGGCGGGCTGGCTCGGCGGCGTCACCGCCAGTTCCTCTTGGCGTTGTCTCGAGGCGGCTGCCCTGGCGACGGCCCGGCCGTGCTGGGCCTGCTGCGCCCGCGCCTATGGCTGCCCGCGGACTTCGCGCAGCGGCACGACGCCTTCGAGCGCCAGGCCATCCTCGCGCACGAGGCCGTGCACGCGCGCCGGCGCGACAACCTGTGGAACCTGCTGGGGTATGCGCTGCTGTGCGTCCACTGGTTCAACCCGGTCGCCTGGCTGGCGTGGCGCCGCATGCGCCGCGACCAGGAGCTGTCCTGCGATGCCATCGCGCTGGCGGCGTGCGGCCACTCGCAACCCGTCTACGTGCGTGCGCTGCTGAAGGCGCACGGCGTCGCCCCGCCCACGCCCGCCGTCACGGGCTGGGTCTCGCCCGAACATCCCCTCGTCGAAAGGATCCGCATGCTGAAGACACCTTCCCGCCTGGCCCACTCCAACGCCGTCGCGCGTGCGGTGATGCTCGTGGGCGCGCTGCTGGCGACGGGCCTGGGCCACGCGCTGCAGGCCATGCCGGTCGCCAACGGGGCGCTGGTCGCGCCCGTCACGCCCCTGGCGCCCGCCGCGCCGCTCGCGACCCCCGCGCCTCTCGCGCCACGCTCGACTTCCCCGCTGGCAACGCCGGCCGCTCCAGCCGCGGTCCAGCGCGGTTACCTCACCGGCATCGTGCTGGCCGTCGATGGCCGCACCGTGTCGTCGCCCAGCCTGCTGGGCCAGGCCGGCCAGGCGCTGGCGCTGCATGTCGATGCGGACGGATCGGCCGGCCTGCCATGGCCGATCGACCTGGGCCTGGTGGTCTCGCCGCAGCCGCAGCAGACTGGCAGCGTGCGCGTCGCGCTGTCGCTGGTGCTGGCCGGCGCCGCCGCGCCCGCGGCGTCACCGCAGTTGGTGATGAAACTGGGCGAGCCCGCGCACGTGAGGGTGGCGACGCCGGACGGCGCGCACCGCGTGGAGATCGCGCTCACGACGCGACCGCGCGGCTGAACTTTCGCGCCTCACGCCTGCCACACCCCGTACCCGGCCTCCCGCAGCCCGATCGCCAGCTCCACCTCCATCTCCCGCGCCGCGTCGTACGGCATCGGGTTGTAGACCTCGTACAACTGCGGCAACAGGCGCAGCCCATAGTCGAAGACGAAGCGATTGGACTGGATGCCGGCCTTGTGCTTGTCGAAGCGCAGGTCGGGGTCCAGGCCGGTCATGCCGACATAGACGAAGGGCTTGCCCAGCACGTGGTCGGGGTTGGCGGCGCGAAAGCGCGGCTCGTTCCACACGCGGTCGTCCAGCAGGACGACGTAGACGTGGTGGTGGGCGCGGCGGGGCATCCACAATCGTACCCATGACGCAAGACACCGCCTCGCGATGGAACCACTGGCTGGCGATGGCCGCGGCGGGGCTGATGGGCCTGGGCGCGATCTTCTGGGTGGCCGCGCACTGGGCGAGCTGGGATCGCACCTGGCGCTTCGGACTTGTCGAGGGCTGGCTGGTCATCGCCGGGGGCATCGCGACGCTCGCACCCGGGCGCGGTCTGCGCGTGCCCGCGGCGTTCGCCGCCCTGCTGGCCATCGGCGCGTTGCTGGCGCTGCTCGGGCAGACCTATCCCACCGGCGCACCGGCGTGGCAGCTGTTCGCGCTGTGGGCGGTGGCGGGGCTGCCGCTCTCGCTCGCCGCGCGTCACGACGCGATCTGGGCCGCCTGGGCCGGCGTGGCGATGACGGCGGTCACCCTGGCCTTGCTGCAGCGAGGCGTGCTGCACGTGCCGGCCCCGGCGCGAGTCGTCGCCTGCGGCGCGGCCGCCGCCGCGATCGTGGGCGCCCTCGGACCCCGCGCCGCGAGATGGACGGGCGCGGGGATCACCGCGGGTCGCACGGCCGCCGTGCTGGCGTCCCTCTCCTGGACCCTCGGCGGACTCTCGATCCTGTCGGCTTCGACCATCGAGCCGCCCGCTGAACTCCTGCACGCGATCGAACTGGCCTTCCTGGCCGGCGCGGCCTGGTGGGCATCGCGCCCTGCGTCGTGGGACCTGATGTCGCTGAGCGTCTTCGCCCTGGGCCTGGACGTGTTGCTGGTGGTGCGCTTCGGGGATGCGCTGAGCCATCTGCACGTGGATGAGGTCGTCACCACCTTCGGGGTCGCGTGCTTCGCGGCGGGCGTGCTGGCGGCCACGGTGTCCGCCGTGCTGCGGGTGTCGCGCGCGCGGGCGCGAGCCCCGGCGCGTGGCACCGTGCGTGGCGCCAGCGATGCGTCGCCCGCGATGGCCGGTGTGCCCGACGGGGCCGATGCGGATGACGCGGCCGATGCGGCTGACGCGGCGCTGCGGCCCTGGCCCGTGGTGCTGCTGTCAGCGCTGGGCGCGTGGCTCGTGGCGGTGCCGCTGCTGATCGTCATCTCCCTGCTGCTCGGGAACCACCTGTCCCGGGACGCTGGCGCCGTCCTTGTCGGCCTGGCGCTGTCGGCCGTGGCGACGTTCGTGCTGCGGCAGCGAGCCGCGCCCGTGTTCGTCGAGCAGATGATGGTGCCGATGTTGCTGGCAGGGTTGGCAGAGGTGGCCATCGGCGTGGCGTCCACCGCCCCCGGCGAATCCAGCCTGGTGGTCGTGTCCGGCGTGGCGCTCGTGGCCGGCGCGTTCATCGGACGCCGCTGGCTGCAGGCGTTGCTGGGCGCGGTGGCCGCGATCGCCCTGGCCTTCGCCTGCTTCCGCTGGCTCCATCCCGACCTGGCGTCCGCGCGCCACGCGACGCACCGCTGGATGGCGCTGCATGTGCTGGCGGCGGCCTGGGCCCTGGCCTGGTGGTCGCCACCTCGCAAGGCTCGCGGGCGGGCGGATGGCGTCACCGCCACCACCCTCGACGCCATGGCCCTCGGCTGGGGCGTGGCCACGCTGTTGGCACTGGCCGCGTTGTCCGGCATGACGTTTCTCATGCCGGGCGCGCTGGGCAGTGCGGACGGCGGCTGGACCGCCAGTGGGGTCCATGACGCGTTCGGCGCCGGGCCCGCCGCGGCGTCCGCCGTGCTGGCGCTGCTCGCGGGTGCGATCGTCGCAGCCGCGGACCCTCGGGCCCGCGCCGGCACGCCCGGCATCACGCAGCTGGGCGCCGCGCTGGCCTCGGCATTTCTTGCCTGGTGGTTGCCTTTCCTCGGCGCCACGCTCGCCATCGGCGCCGCATTCGCCGTCGAGGGGCGGCGCGTGCCGGCCGGCGTCGCGGCCGCCGCTGCGCTGTGGATCGTGGGCTCGTTCTATTACGCGCTGGGCTGGCCGCTGGCCACGAAGGCCGCGGCACTGGGTGGGGTGGGCGCGGCCCTGGCGATGGTGTGCGGAGCGGTGGCGCTGTTGGAGCGCAAAAAGGCAGCCGGGCCGGTGGCCGCGGGCACCTCCATGCCGGCACCTCCGTGGCCGCAGTCGCCCGGGCGAGCGATGGCGCTGGGCCCACGCGCCGGCACCCTCGCCATCGCCGTGTCGACGGTGGGCACGCTGGCATTCGTGGCCGTGGCCGCCCGCGCGCACCAGGCCGCGATCGACCACGGTGAACTCGTGATCGCCCCCCTGGCGCCCGTGGACCCGCGCTCCCTGATGCAGGGCGACTACCTGCGGATCGCGTTCGCCGTGCCACGGGCGGCCCCCGACCGCGCCGCCGCGCGGATGTTCGAGGCCCCGCCGGATCGCGTGCAGGTGGTGGTGCGCCTGGACGCGCGCCATGTGGCCACGCTGCTGCGGTGGCGCCTTCCTGGCGAGGCGCTGGCGCCCGACCAGCGCGCGCTGGACCTGCGGCCGGGCGACGTCCCCGGCAACGCCGTGATCGGCACCGACCAGTGGTTCATCCCCGAGGGGCAGGGCGCACGCTACGCGGCTGCGCGTTACGCGCGCCTGCGGGTGACGCCAGCCGGCATGGTGCAGATGACCGGCGTGATGGACGCCGAGTTGCGCCCGATCGACCCCTGACGCCGCCCGGGCGTGCGCCGGCTCAGTGCAGCCGCATCCCCGGCTGCGCGCCCGTGCCCGGCTCCAGCAGGTACACCCCACCGTCCACCGTGGCATCCGCGTGGCTGGCCGCCAGCACCATGCCTTCCGACAGGCCGAACTTCATCTTGCGCGGCGCCAGGTTGGCGATCATCACGGTCAGGCGGCCGACGAGCACCTCCGGCTTCACGTGCTGCGCGATGCCGGAGAACACGTTGCGGTGCCGGCCCTCGCCCACGTCCAGCGTCAGGCGCAGCAGCTTGTCCGAGCCTTCCACGCGTTCGGCGTTGACGATGCGGGCCACGCGCAGGTCCACCTTGGCGAAGTCGTCGATCTTCACCTCGTCGGCGATGGCCTCGCCGCCCGGCACCACCACCTCGGCGGCGGGCGGGGCGGGCGGCTCGAACAACGCGTCCAGCAGCTTCACGTCCACGCGCTGCATCAGGTGCTCGTACTTGCCGATGACGTGCGCGCCCAGGGCGTTCGCGGCGTCGTCGAACTGCATCGGCGACACGTTCAGGAACGCCTCCACCTGGGCCGCCAGCGCGGGCAGCACGGGCTTCAGGTAGATGGTGAGCAGGCGGAAGGCCTCGATGCAGGTGCTGCACACGTCGTGCAGGGCCGCCTCTTCGCCGGGCTTCTTGGCCAGGTCCCAGGGCTTGTGCGCGTCGACGTACTCGTTGACCTTGTCGGCCAGCGCCATCACCTCGCGCAGCGCCTTGCCGAACTCGCGCTCCTCGTACAGCTCGGCCACCGTGCCGCGGTGCGCGCGCAGCGTCTCCAGCAGCGCGCTGCCCTCCACGCCGAGATCCGCGGCCAGGCGGCCCTCGAAGCGCTTGAAGAGGAAGCCCGCGGCGCGGCTGGCGATGTTGATGTACTTGCCCACCAGGTCGGAGTTGACGCGGGCGATGAAGTCGTCGGGCGTGAAGTCGATGTCCTCGACGCGGCCGTTCAGCTTGGCGGCGATGTAGTAGCGCAGCCATTCGGGGTGCAGCCCCAGCTCCAGGTACTTCAGCGGCGAGATGCCGGTGCCGCGGCTCTTGCTCATCTTCTCGCCGCCCACGGTGATGAAGCCGTGCACGAACACCTTGTCCGGCGTCTTGCGGCCGCTGAAGTGCAGCATGGCCGGCCAGAACAGCGTGTGGAAGTACGTGATGTCCTTGCCGATGAAGTGCACTTGCTGCACGTCCGGATCGGCCAGGAAGGCGTCCAGGTCTCGGCCCGTGCGCGCGAAGTAGTTGCCGAGCGAGGCCAGGTACCCGATGGGCGCGTCCACCCACACGTAGAAGTACTTGCCCGGGGCATCGGGGATCTCGATGCCGAAGTAGGGCGCGTCGCGGCTGATGTCCCAGTCGCCCAGGCCGCCCTGGCCGCTGTCGTCCTTGGTGAACCACTCGCGGATCTTGTTCAGCACCTCCGGCTGCAAGCGGCCGGACTCGTGCGTCCACTGCTCCAGGAACTGCACGCAGCGCGGGTCGGACAGGCGGAAGAAGTAGTGCTCGCTCGACTTCATCACGGGCGTGGCACCACTGAGCGTGGAGTAGGGGTTCTTCAGCTCGGTGGGCGTGTACACGGCGCCGCACACCTCGCAGCTGTCGCCGTACTGGTCCTTCGCGCCGCAGCGCGGGCACTCGCCCTTGATGAAGCGATCGGCCAGGAACATCGCCTTGACCGGGTCGAAGAACTGCTCGATCGTCTTCACGTCGATCAGCTCGTTCTTGCGCAGCGCCAGGTAGATCGCCTTGCACAGCGCGTGGTTCTCGGCGCTGTCGGTGGACGACCAGTTGTCGAAGCCGATGTGGAAGCCGTCCAGGTAGCGCTGGCGGCCCGCGGCGATGGTGGCCACGTAGGCCTGCGGCGTCAGGCCGGCCTTCTCGGCGGCGATCATCATCGGCGCGCCGTGGGCGTCGTCCGCGCAGACGAAGTGCACCTCCACGCCGCGCATCCGCTGGAACCGCACCCAGATGTCGGCCTGGATGTACTCCATCATGTGGCCGATGTGGAACGGCGCGTTGGCGTACGGCAGGGCGGTGGTGACGAAGAGTTTGCGGGTCATGGCGGCGGGCGTGGGCGAACTGGCGATTCTAAAGGCGAGGGGGAGGGGGTCAGGTCTTGCCCCTTGCCCCGGGCAAGGGGCAAGACCTGACCCCCGGCCGGCAGCCTGCCAGCGTCAGAAGCCGGCGCCTTGGAACAGCCTGTCCGCCTGGATCCTCAATCGCAGCCCCCGCGCGGGCGCCGCGCCTGTCACGTGGCCGGCCGGCTCTCCCGCCTCCCGCACGACCGGCTCGGCCAGCGGCGTGCCGTCGGCCGTGGTGAGCACGCCCACCCGCGGCCGGGCCGGATCCGCGCCGCGCTGCAGCACCACGCCGAGGGCGCCGTCTTCCAGCCGCACCAGCGCGCCGGGCGGCCACGGGCCCAGGACGTCCACCAGGGCCCGCGCGAACGGGTTGCCGGGTTCCTGCGCCGCCAGCGCCTGCGCGGCCGCGGCGGGGGCCAGCACCGAGCGCGTGGCGCGCGCGGCCAGCTTGGCCGTGTACTCGTCGACGATGCGCAGCAGTTGCGCCATCTCGTGGATGTCCCCGGTGCCGGCCGGGTAGCCGCGGCCGCCCGGCCGCTCGTGGTGCTGCGTGACGGCGGCCAGCCACTCCGGATCGGTGACGCCGCTGTCGCGCAGGGTGGCCGCGCTGGTGACCGGGTGCGCCTGGATGGACGCGCGCTGCGCGGGCGAAGGCGGTTTGACCTGCGTGGACAGGCGTTCCTGCAGCGCCATCATGCCCAGGTTCATGGTGAAGGCGGTCTTGACCAGGGTCTCCCGGCGGCCGGCCGCCCAGCCCAGGCGTTGCGCCACCAGCGTGCCTGCCGTGGCCGCGTGCAGGCTGCGCAGCGCGCCGTAGCGCGTGTGCTCGGAGAACTCGGGCCGCACCAGGCCGAACAGCGCCACGTCAGGCGACCGGTCGACCAGCGCGCCCAGGTAGCGCGCCACCTCGTCCAGCGCGTCGGGCGCCTGCGGGGACGGCATGCCGGCCAGCACGCGCGACAACTGGTCCCCCAGCTTGCGCCACAGCGCGGGCATGCCCTCGGGCGCCGCGGCGTCCACCTCGGCGCGGGCGCCGCGCAGCTCGTCCAGGTCGACCACGGCGCCGCGGTCGATCAGCGCCTCGAGCTGGCCCTCGTCCGCCACCACGGCGTTCTTGGCCAGGATCAGGCGGCTGGCGCGATCGCGGATGCTGAACGGCAGCGGGCATCCGAACCGGATGCGATGCTGCAGCTGGCTCAGCGGGCACAGTTCCATGGACCCTCTCGGATGGATTCGTTCTGGCGGGGCGTGCGGGAGCGTGGACGATACCCGCGTGCGGCCGATTTGCAATCCCCGTCGGCCGGGTGAGGCGGCGGCGCCGCGGAAAGGGTCACATCGGCAGGCGCGAAGGCGGCGGCGGTAGACTGCCGCTCCTATGTCCGTTCCTGTCTCGCCAGACGCGCTGTCCGCCGCGCTCAACACCGTCCTCGACGACCTCACCGGCCAGCCCTACCTGGGCGGCAAGCCGCCGCGCCAGCTGAAGGTCACCGACGCCGGGGCCGTGTCGTTCGAGCTGCCGCTGGGCTATCCCGCGCAGTCGCTGCACGCCGGCATCCGCCAGCGCCTGGACGCGGCCGCGCGCACCGTGCCCGGCGTCACGTCCACCGACGTGCGCATCGTCACGCAGATCATCCCGCACCAGGTGCAGCGCGGCGTGCCGCTGCTGGCCGGCGTGGCCAACGTGGTGGCGGTGTCGTCCGGCAAGGGCGGCGTCGGCAAGAGCACCACGGCCGTCAACCTCGCACTCGCGCTGGCGTCCGAGGGCGCGCGCGTGGGCGTGCTGGACGCCGACATCTACGGCCCCAGCGTGCCGACGATGACGGGCCTGGCCGGCCAGCGCCCGCAGTCGGAGGACGGCAAGACGATGGATCCGCTGCGCAACCACGGGCTGCAGGTGATGTCCATCGGCTTCCTCGTGGAACCCGACCAGGCCGTGGTGTGGCGCGGCCCGATGGCCACGCAGGCGCTGGACCAGCTGCTGCGCCAGACGCGCTGGGACGCGCTCGACTACCTGCTGATCGACATGCCGCCGGGCACCGGCGACATCGCGCTGACGCTGTCGCAGCGCGTGCCGCTCACCGGCGCCATCATCGTCACGACGCCGCAGGACATCGCCCTGCTGGACGCGAAGAAGGGCCTCAACATGTTCGAGAAGGTGGGCGTGCCCATCCTCGGCATCGTCGAGAACATGGCGGTGTACTGCTGCCCCAACTGCGGCCATGCGGAGCACATCTTCGGCGCCGACGGCGGCAAGTCGATGGCGGCGCAATACGGGGTGCCGTACCTGGGCGCGCTGCCGCTGCAGCGCGCCATCCGCGAGCAGACCGACGCCGGCACGCCCACGGTGGTGGCCGCGCCGGACAGCGAGGCCGCGGGCCTCTACCGCGACGTGGCGCGCCGCATGGCCGTGGGGCTGGCCGCGCAGGCCAAGGACTTCAGCGCGAAGTTCCCGACCATCTCGATCTCGGCGTCGACCTAACCCGGACGGCTGGCCAGGGGCCGGGCGTCCTCGCCCGTTCGGCACGCCAGGATCATCTCCTCGCCGTCCGGGCGGAACGGCGAGCCATCCCAGTCGCCCATCGCGCGCACCGCGTCGAGACCGTGGTCGCGCAGCAGCGCCAGGACGTCCTCGAGCGCGGTGAACCGGCAATCGATGCGCGTCGTGCGCTCCCGGGCCAACCCGTCCGCATCACGCCAGCGGCGCCGGATCGTCCAGCGCATCACCTGCCGCGCGGGGTCCCAGGCTTGCGCGTCGGCCGACGTGACATCGTGGCCATCGGCGTGCCGCACCGTGCGCCAGTCCGTGAACGCCGGCAGGTCGCGCAGGTCGTGGCCGCCCGGGTTGCGCGTGTCGAACACGAACAGGCCTCCGGGCGCCAGGTGATGCCGCACCGTGCGCAGCAGGGCGTCCTGGTCGGCGCGCGTGAGCATCGCCTGGAACGTGTGGCCGGTGAGGTAGACGAACGCGAAGCGCGACGCGCCTGCCGGCACCCGCACCGTGCGCAGGTCGCCGTCGTGGAAGGATGTGCGCTCGGCCAGGCCCGCGGCCCGGGCCTTCGCGCGGGCGTGCGCCAGCATGCGCGGGGCCAGGTCCACGCCGGTGACGTGCAAGCCGGCGGCCGCGATCGGCAAGGCCACCAGCCCCGTGCCGCAGCCCAGGTCCAGCGCGCGGCCGCCCTGGCGTGCGGCGAGATCGCGGTAGAAGGCGATGCGGCGCGCGGCGCCGGGGCCTTCCTCGAGGTCGTAGTTGATCGGGTCCTGGAACTCGCCCAGGTTGTCGCCGGCGTCAGCCACCGGGCGGCTGGCCCAGGTGCGACGCCGTGCGCAGCGCGAGAAGCAGCGCCGCGCCGGTCCAGGGCCGGCCGCGCGCGGGCTGCTGCTCCACCAGCGTGATCATCCGCGCGTTGAGCGGCGCCGTGCGGTCCTGCGCCAGCGCCAGCCGCACCACCTCGCCGCACAGCTGCCGCACCTCGGTAGCCCGGCCCTGCGCCAGGTCGTCGGCCATGCTGGAGCGCGCCTGGTCGTCCATGCGCAGCATCTTCGCGGCCAGCACGCGGAACAGCGGCGTGGGCAGTCGCAGCAGCCACGGCACCGCGTGCGGCGGCAGCGGCGTCAGCCGGGCCGGGCGCACGCCCGAGCGGGCCAGCAGGCCCACCGCCTCGTGCATCAGCGCGGCGGTGCAGCGGCGCAGGTCGGCGTCCAGCAGCTGCGCCTTCAGCGGCAGGCCGGACAGCGCGTTGACGGGGTTGTTGAGGTTCAGCAGCAGCTTGGCCCACTGCACGGCGCGCATGTCGGCATGGCGAACCCAGGGCAGGCCGGCGGCCGCGAAGGCCGCGTCCCAGTCGCGGGTGACGGCGTCGTCCGCCACCGCCAGCGCGCCGCCGCTGCCGCGGTGCACGCGGGTGGGCGACAGCACGGCCACGTTGTACGGCACCATGCCGGCCAGCACGCGCAGCGCGGGCGCGGCGGCCTGGGCGATCTCGGCGTTGTGCAGGCCGTTCTGCATCGAGATGACGGGCGTGCCTGGCGGCAGCGCGGCGGCCAGCTCGCCGGCCGCCGATTCCGTGGCGCCGCTCTTCACGCACAGCAGCACCAGCGCGGGGGGCGGGCCGTCGGCCGGGCCCGGCACCTGGTGGCGCAGCTGCAGCGCGGGCGCGGGCACCTGCACGTCACCGCCGTCCAGGTCCGTGGCCTGCAGCCCGCCCGCCTGCAGCGGATCCAGCACGCGGGGCCGGCCCACGAAGCGGACCGGCACGCCGGCAGCCGCCAGGCGTGCCCCGAGCCACAGCCCGATGGCGCCCGCGCCCATCACCAGCACGGGCCCGGGCGCGGTCACGCGGGAGGCCGGGGCGGGGGTCAGGCGACCGGGTGCGCCAGGTCGCGCAGGTGCGTGGGGCCGGCGGTGCGCTCGATCTCGGCGGCCAGCGGCTGGCACAGGCCGGCCGCGAACATCGCCTCGCCCGTGACGAACATCGGGCCCACCAGCAGGCCCACCAGGTCGTCGACGAAGGCCGGCTTGCGGCCTTCGTAGTAGTGGCCGATGAACTGCAGCACCCAGCCCACGACGAAGGCGCCGATGCCGGTGGTGAGCCAGGCGGCCGTGCTGCCCGCGGCGGCCACCGGGTGGGCGAGCAGGGTGAGCAGGCCGTTGGTGGTGACGACGCCCAGCGCCAGCACCAGGTTGCCGCGGCTCAGGTACCAGGCCGACGTGACGGCCCACAGCACGAACGCCGGCGTGACGGCATGGCCGCCCACGTCGAACGACGTGCGCGCCAGCAGCACGCTGATCGCGAACACGATCAGCGGGATGCCGAAGAAATGGGTGGCGATGTTGCGGCGATCGCGGTGGTAGCGCGCGTATTGCACCATCAGGGCGTCGGCGGAATGGAACAGGCTGGTCGCCATCGTGAGGTCTCCTCGGGCCGCCTGCGTTCGGCCGCCCAACCGGCCGCGACGAAAGCGAGCTGTCCATCGTAGTGGAGCACCGCGCCCGGCGACTGTCAAAATTTCGACATTCCGCCCGTGTCGTCCTGTTCCGCCATGACCCTGCCACTCTCCGACCGCGACGCGCTGCGCCAGCGCCTGCAGGCCGATCGCTGGTTCGCCACCTGCCAGCCGGACCTGCAGGACCTGCTGCTGGAGGCCGGCCGCTTGCGTGCGCTCGGTGCCAACGCGCCGCTGTTCGAGCGGGGTGCGCGGGCCGATGGGCTGGCGTGCGTGTTGGCCGGTGCATTGCGGGTGGGGTCGGTGGATGCCACGGGCACGCCCACGTTGCTGGCGCGCCTGGAGCCGGGGCAGTGGTTCGGCGAGATCTCGTTGATCGATGGGCTGCCCCGCACGCACGACGCCGTGGCCGATGGCGCGGCGTCGGTGCTGGTGGTGCCGGAGGCGGCGCTGCGCGCGTTCCTGGACGCGCATCCCGCGGCGTGGCGCGACATCGGGCGGCTCGCCTGCGCCAAGTTGCGGCTGGCGTTCGACGTGCTGGAGGACATTGCGCGGCTCCCGCTGGAGGCCCGCCTGGCGCGGCGGCTGGTGCTGCTGTCGCGCGCCATGGGCACGCACGACGCGCCGCCCGCGCGCGAGCTGCGGCTGGCGCAGGACCAGCTGGCGCTGATGATGGGCGTCTCGCGCCAGACCACCAACAAGGCGCTGCAGGCCCTGCAGGCGCGCGGCTGGATCGCGCGCCGCTACGGCGTCATCGAGTTGCTGGACCCGGCGGCGCTGGGCGGGGCGGGGGGTCTCTCGTAAAATCGCCGATTCCCCCGAGGTGACCCCGACATGAGCATCAAGAGCGATCGCTGGATCCGCAGGATGGCCGAGCAGCACGGCATGATCGACCCGTTCGAGCCGGGCCAGGTGCGCCAGGCGCCGGACGGCCACAAGATCGTCAGCTACGGCACCTCCAGCTACGGCTACGACATACGCTGCGCGCGCGAGTTCAAGATCTTCACCAACATCCACTCCACGGTGGTGGACCCGAAGAACTTCGACGAGAAGAGCTTCGTGGACGTCGAGGGCGACAGCTGCATCATCCCGCCCAACAGCTTCGCGCTGGCGCGCACGGTGGAGTACTTCCGCATCCCGCGCAGCGTGCTCACCATCTGCCTGGGCAAGAGCACCTATGCGCGCTGCGGCATCATCGTCAACGTCACCCCGTTCGAGCCCGAGTGGGAGGGCTACGTCACGCTGGAGTTCAGCAACACCACCCCGCTGCCCGCCAAGATCTACGCGGGCGAGGGTTGCGCGCAGGTGCTGTTCTTCGAGAGCGACGAGGTGTGCGAGACCAGCTACGCCGACCGCGGCGGCAAGTACCAGGGCCAGCGCGGCGTCACGCTGCCCAAGACCTGAGCTGACCCCGCGCCGTCCGGGAGGACGGTTACAAGCCCTCACATTTCCCGCTCGACCGTGAACTGGCCCACGGCGGCCCGCCTTTTCGGTTGATCAGCGCCTGCGCGCGTCCCGCACCATCTCGACACTGCCCGGAAATCCCGGGCGGCCATCCGTCGAGGAGGTGCCATGAACCCCGTCCCCGTCCACCAGATTCCCGCCCGGCGCGCCGCGCCCGGCGGCCTGCTGCCCTTCGCGTCCGTCGCGCGGGCGGGCCAGCTCGCGCCCACGCCGCACGACCCGTCCGGCCTGGAGCTGGGCATGGGCGCGCTGATGCGCTTCAAGTCGATGATGGCCGCCGAGGGGCAGGACGTGCAGCTCGCGCGCATGTGCTGGGACCGCCTGTACGCCTACGAGCGCTTCGCCGCCGCCCACGCGGGCTCGGACGAATCGCTGCGGGCCCTCGCCCTGGAACTCTTCCAGATCTACCACCGCTGCAGCAACGCGGGCCTCGCCCCGCAGTGACCGGCGTCCCTCCCTTTCGAGTGCTCCCGTGCGCAAAGCCCAGCAGACGCGGTCGCTGATCGCCGCCTGGTTCGACTTCATGCCCCCGGGCGAACTGCCCGTTGCGCAGGACATCCACAAGGTCATCCGCGACGCGGCGCCCGAGATGGTGGAGACCATCCGCCAGGGCAACCTGCTGCTGTCGATCAACGGCGAGCCGCTGCTGGCGATCGCGCCGGCACGCAACCAGGTCCAGCTGCTCGTCTTCAATGGCTGCGACATCGAGGACGGCATCGACGGGCTCGAAGGGGTCGGACGTCGTCAGCGCATGGTGCGGTTTCGCAGTGGCGATGCGGTGGATCTGGTGCGGGTGGAGCAGATCGTGCGGGCGAGCGTGGAGGCGGCGCGTCGGGCGGCGGCGTCTTCGTCGGCGCGGTAAGTCAGTTCGACGGTCGCTTCGCTCGTTTGCGAGACCGTGCTTGCGCGAGGCCGGGACGGGCGGCGCTCCTCCGTCACGGCCTGGATTCCAACCTTTCGCCTGGACGGCGAAA